>JRHI01000123.1_pt1 | contig 82194 bp, 85 predicted proteins | sample 215371 | NCBI WGS metagenome assembly JRHI01 (sample SAMN02929681, study PRJNA255918) | sediment metagenome | biome: cave system; feature: Ice Cave; material: Sediment; isolation source: sediment from deep within a dark volcanic ice cave with no known source of... ... | reverse complement strand
TGGGCACGCGGCGCACGATGTTTCAGGGCGTGCAGTCGGTCCTGCCCGGTCACTACCTCAAGATCGCGTTCCGCCGCGACGGCAAACGCACCGAGGTGACCGAGCACCGCTATTGGGACTTCGACTTCCCGGACGCGGGCGACGAGGAAGATCCCACCGACGAGGAGCGGCTGATCGACGAGTTCGAGGCAACGTTCCAGCGCGCGGTCGAGGTCCGGCTGCGGGCCGACGTGCCGGTCGTCGGCTACCTCTCCGGCGGCGTCGATTCCGCCTACGTCGTAGCGACCGCCTCGCGCCTGCGGGAGCGAGCGATTCCGAGCTTCACCATCCAGGTGCCCGGCAAGGGCTTCGACGAAACCCAACAGGCGTCGCAAATCGCCCGTCACGTTGGCAGCCGCCAGACGATTTTAACCAGCGATGCCAAAGTTATCTCCGACACCTACGCCAAGCTCATCGCCGCGGCCGACTGCCCGGTGCCGGATACCTCCTGCGCCGCGCTCTGGTGCTTGTCGCGAGAGGTTCACGATCAGGGTTACAAGGTCGCGCTTACGGGCGAAGGGTCGGACGAAGCCTTCGGCGGCTATGTCTGGTTCAAGCTGCGCGCCTCCAGCTACTGGTGGAACAGGGTCAGCCCTGGCGCCAGCGACAGCGTGGATCGCATCGTCCGCCGCTTCCTGCCGCCCTTCAAGAGCTTCAAGGAACTCAAGCGTATCGACGACACGGTCGGCGGCGCGCACGCGCAAGCCGCGCTCTATCAGCTCGTCTCCAACGCGCGCGATCGCTATTTCAGCCGCGACATCAAGGACCGCATCGGCGACCACACGCCGTACGAGGACGTGCCGCTCGACCGTGAGCGCATGCACCGCTGGTCGCCGCTCAACCAGTCGCTCTACTACGGTTACAAGATCCACCTCGCGGGCCAGCTCCTGAACTACAAGGGCGATCGCGTGGCGATGGCCAACAGCGTTGAGACTCGCTACCCCTACCTCGACGAGGATTTCATCGCCTTCACCTCGCGGCTCGCCCCGCGCTGGAAGCTGCGCGGCCTGCGCGACAAGTACATCTTGCGGCATGCGGCGGCCCGCGTGCTGCCGCGCGAGGCGGCGTTCCGGCGCAAGGCCATGTTCCGCGCGCCGCTCGCCGAGACGTTCCTTGCCAACGCGCCGCCGTTCGTGCGGCAGTTGATGAGCCCAGAGGCGCTGCGCAAGACCGGCTACTTCGATCCCGAGACCGTCGGGCGCGATTACGCGCTCATCGCCTCAGGCCAGGCGAACAAGGTCGGCGTGTTCAAGCGGCTAGGTTTGAGCGGCGTCGTCGCGACGCAGCTGTGGCACCACCTCTATATCAGCGGCGGCCTGTGCGAGCTGCCCAACCAGTCGCCGGCTCCGCAGGTTGCACGGCCAGCGGCCTGAGCCGCCCGCCAAAACAATCCCAAGCCTGAATCCCAAGTCTGATTTTTCTGCCTGTGGACAGTCGTGTCTGCGCGATTGACCGCGTCCGCCGCTCAAGGGTTCATGAGTGATGCTCGCGCAGCGTTCCGGCGGCTTTTCCATCAAATCACTATTAGCCGGCGCGGTGCTCGGCTCAGTGGCTGTCGTTCTCGCCGTCTTGCACATTATGGCCGACTACGAGGATGCCCTGTACGATCAGATCGTCGCCTCGGTCCTTCAACCTGACGCTTCAGATACGCAGAAAGTCGTCGCACTAACTGCCGCGACCCACGTACTGCTCGAAGACCGATTGAAGGTATTCGTCGACAAGAGCTACGTGAGCTTCCGCGATTGGTTGTTCCCGTCCGGGGACGTGCAACTGATGGATGGACGCGGCGCCTGCGGGTCGCATGCGCATGTGCTGGGGCGCCTGCTCGACCGAGCCGGTATCGATTTTCGCGGCGTCCAGATGTATTGCCCGGATTCCAACACGTGGGGCTGCCACGCTACCATCGAAGCCTATGCGACGGCAAATGGATCGCTGTCGATCCGCTCTACAACGTTGTCTTCCCCGTCAGCGCCGCGGAGGTCGGGCGCAACTGGGATACCTATAAAGCGCCCACGCCAGCGGGCTACGACATGAAGTACAAGTACGCGGGCGTTCGATACACGAATTGGACCAAGGTCCCCGTGATCATGCCAGCGATCAAGAAAGCCCTAGACTTTGCAGCACCCGAGTTCGCAAGCACCTTCAGCGTGCGCCGCTACGTCCTCAACGTATACCGCGTCTATGAAGTCGGCTTGCTCTCGCTTCTATTCTTGGTGGCAGCTTACCTCTTGTTGCGCATGGCAAGCGTGCGCAGACGCAGGGCGTTGAGCTTGATGAAACCGGCCGCATCCTTCTGATCGTAGGCGCCCTTGTCGTCCTCGAAGGTGACGAGCGTCGAGGAGTAGAGCGACTTAGCGCTCTCGCGCCCCGTTACGATGACGTTGCCCTTGTAGAGCTTGAGGCGCACCTCGCCCTCGACGTACTCCTGGCTCTTGTCGATCGCCGCCTGCAGCATCTCGCGCTCAGGCGAGAACCAGAAGCCGTAATAGATCAGCTCCGCATAGCGCGGCATTAGCTCGTCTTTGAGGTGCATCGCCCCTCGGTCGAGCGTGATCGATTCGATCGCCCGGTGCGCGTGCCAGAGGATGGTGCCGCCGGGCGTCTCGTAGATGCCGCGCGACTTCATGCCGACAAAGCGGTTCTCGACCAGATCGACGCGGCCGATGCCATTGTCGCGACCGTAGTCGTTGAGCGTGGCGAGCAGGTTCGCTGGGCTCAGCGGATTGCCGTTGACGGAAACCGCATCGCCCTTCTTGAAGCCGACAGTGATGACGGTGGCCTTGTCCGGCGCCTCCTCGGGCGAGATCGTGCGCCGAAAAACGTAAGGCGGCGGCTCGACGGCCGGATCCTCCAGCACCTTGCCCTCGGAGGAGGAGTGCAACAGGTTGGCGTCGACAGAGAATGGCGACTCGCCGCGCTTATCCTTGGCGATGGGGATCTGGTTCTTTTCGGCGAACGCGATCAGATCCTCGCGGCTCTTGAACTCCCAATCCCGCCACGGCGCGATGATCCTGATGCTTGGCTCCAGCGCGTAGTAGCTCAACTCGAAACGTACCTGGTCGTTGCCCTTACCGGTGGCGCCGTGGCACACGGCATCGGCGCCCGTGGCACGCGCGATGTCGATCTGCTTTTTGGCGATGAGGGGACGCGCGATCGAGGTGCCAAGCAGATAAATGCCCTCATAGAGCGCGTTCGCCCGGAACATCGGGAACGCATAGTCGCGTACGAACTCCTCGCGCAGGTCCTCGACGTAGATGTTGGCCGGCTTGATGCCGAGCATGAGTGCCTTCTGGCGCGCGGGCTCGAGCTCGCCGCCCTGGCCGAGATCGGCGGTGAAGGTCACTACCTCGGCGCCGTAGGTCTCCTGCAGCCACTTGAGGATGATCGAGGTGTCGAGGCCGCCCGAGTAGGCGAGGACCACTTTTTTGACGGGCTTGTCTGGCATGGAGACTTCTGGCTTTCGCGATGAGTGCGCTGCCCGCGGAACATAACGGGGTTCGGTATTCGGCAGCGCACTATAGGGATCGGCCGCCCTACCGCAACCAAGCGAGAAAGCGGCTCAATTCGCCCACACCGGCGGCCGCGACGAGCCAAATGGCAATGTACATGTGAGCCCGCAACGCCTCCGGTGCTCGTCACTTGCGATGGCCAACAGCAAGCTGTCCTGGGCGACGCACAACTTGCGGCCCGCTGGCTCGGGGTGCCATCTCTTGCAGCCAAAAGGACCCGGCGTGGCACCGCCACCATACATTTTCGTAAGGGGCTCGCTTTGAGCAGAAACGGCCTTACTCCCGACTTCCGGAGGGTCTATGTTCACCTTCGGTTCTACTAGGGCACGGAAGGGAACGACCATGCGTGGTGACATTTTCGGGCGCGGCACCGCGCCCTTGGCCGCGATTGCCGCGGCGATTTTTGCGTTCGGCGTGGGCTTGAGCGTCGCTCAGGCCCAAGATGCAAAACCGGCAGATACCAAATCGGCGACGCCGGCAACCACGCCGGCTAAGCCAGCAGACACGAAGCCGGCGACGACGACTGCGACGCCCGCAGCGACGACGGACACGAAGGCAGCAGCAGCTACGCCTTCACCGTGCAAGGGTCTCGACGAGACGGCCTGCAAGGCCAACACCGCGTGCTCCTGGCACAAGGAAGGCAAGTCGAAGACAGGCGCGGTGACCAAGGCGCACTGCCAAAAGAAGTCGACGCCGAAGAAGAAGACGACGACCCCAACCGCGCCTCAATAAACGCTCAGCGGCCGTTCGCGAACATCGCCCCGACGCTCAACGGCGTGAGGACAGCGAGCATCAAAAGATGCGCCGCGGGCCAGCCCTGATGCGCGCTCGCATGCCCGCCGTCGGTGCGGTAGCTAGAGAAGGCCTTGCGCATGGTGACGGTCGCAACATCGACCGCCTCCATGGCGGCAACGTTGGCTTCTGCAGCGGGCCACGCCACCGAGCGCGGCACGCCTGAGGCCATGAACATACTGGCCATAGGCCAGGCGGCGGGATTGGCCGCGAAGGGAAGCATGCCGAGCCACGCCGCGAAGGGGTTGGCGGCAAATGGGTTCATCGCCGTGAAAGGATTGGCGATCGCGCTGGAGCCGCCAAAGGTGTAGGGCGAAGGGGCATAGCTCTGCGGCATGCCCCACGCGAATGGGTTCCACGCGGGCGGCGGCGCGGGCTGCGGAACCGGGACGGGCCAGCTCCAAGCGAACGTGGGTTGCTGCGGCTCATGCCGCGCCGAAGGTTGCAGCGCGCTCGCCCAGAAGCTCAGCACCTGATCGGCGAACGCCGCATAAGCGGCCGTCGCGGCGGTCGCATAGCCAAAGGCAGCGTCGGTGCAGTGGCGCGTGAAGCGCTCCTGGAGATGTTGGTCGACCATGCGGCGTCGCCTCTCTCGCCTCGGGGAGCCGGAGGCAGCGGCTCGTTCATCGGCGGCGGACGAAATGCCGCATACCGCGCAACACTAAGCTCTTAGGTGCGCTGCAACAACACGAATTAGCCGAACCGGCTGAGAATTCCGTAAATCGATGGGCAAAAGCGCCGCGCCACTCACGTCGCGGCGGTGGTCTCCCCACCCGTCGGGTCGGGAGCGAGGCGTCGGCGGCGCGCCGCCCGCTCATCCCCGCGCTTGCCCCCTGTCCGCCTCCCCGCAGCGAGCCAGTAGGCAATGCCGCCCAGGAAACCCACGGCGAGATAGGCGCGCATCGCGTAGCTGTTGACGATCGAGGGCTGGCCGACCTCGTTCAGGTATTCGGCGCCGAAGCCGGCGAACGCGATCAGGATGCCGACGGCGGCGTAGTAGACCCACGAGCGGATGCAGCGCCACTCGCCGATGACGAGGGCGAAGAACGCGAAGGGCGCCGCGAAGATGGCCGAATGCGTAGCCGCGAGCAGCGACAGCGTGCCGGCGCTGCTCAAGCGATCGGGGCGCAGCTCGGCAGGCAACGTAGCGATATCGGCCGGCGTGACGACGAAGGCGACGGTTGCCGCACCCGCCACGAGGCACGCCACGATGAAGCCGAAAACGACGCGGAAGAACCCGCCGATCATGCTTGCACCCACTGGAGAAACGGAGCGTTCCAACTATCGAGACTACAAGCTAACCCGAGCCCGTCTCAATGGAAAACCTGAAGCCTGCCTAACGGGCGGCCTTCACGCGTTGCGGCCGGCGATCAGCCAATAGACCAAACCGCCGGCGAAGCCCGCGGTGGCGAACACCTGCCACACGGCGTGTTCGGGCATGACAAAGCCTCCCGACTGCTGGACGCGGGCGAGTAGCGGGACGGCCGCCAGCGCGAGGCCACCACCGGCCACGTAGTAGACCAGCGAGCGGATGCGGGCGATCTCGCCGGTAAAGATCACGAGCAGCGCCGGGATGATCGAGACGCCGGCGACGAGCGCGAGACCCTGGTCCATCATCGAGAGCGAGGTTGAAATGGTGTCGTTGTCCGGGCCCAGCCGGTGCAACTCCCCCGTGACGCGCTCGAGCCCGAGCGTGAACAACACGAAGCCGGCGGCAAGCGTCGCGAGAAAGAATGCGAACGCAACGACGATGATGCGGCCGACGATCCTCAGCAACACGGGGTGCGCTAGCCTCCGCTACCGTCGGCGACAGCCGCGGCGCGAGCGTTGGCACGCTCGGACGCTTTCAGCTTAACGCTTGCCGATCGGAGCTGCCCGCAGGCGGCGCTGATGTCGCGGCCGCGCGGCGTGCGTACGGGGCTTGCATAGCCCGCCTTGTTGACGATCTCGGCGAAGCGCTCGATCTGCTCCCAGTCGGAGCACTCATACGGCGCGCCGGGCCACGGATTGAACGGGATGAGGTTGATCTTCGCTGGGATGCCGGCAACGAGACGCACAAGCGCGCGTGCGTCGGCGAGGCTGTCGTTGATTCCCTTCAGCATCACGTACTCGAAAGTGATGCGGCGCGCGTTCGACAGGCCCGGGTAGTCGCGGCAGGCCTGCATCAGCTCCGCGATCGGATACTTGCGGTTGATGGGCACGAGCTCGTCGCGCAGCTCATCGCGCGAGGCGTGCAGCGAGATCGCGAGCATGGTGCCAGACTCCGCGCCCCAGCGCTCGATTTCGGGGGCCACACCGGAGGTCGACAGCGTGATGCGGCGCTTGGAGACCGAGAGCCCTTCGCCGTCGGCGGCGACTTCGATCGCCTCCCTAACGTTGTCGAAATTGTAGAGCGGCTCGCCCATGCCCATGAGCACGATATTGGTGATCTTGCGCTCGCCTTCGGGAAGGAGCCGCCCGTCTTCGGGACCGGCCGCTCCGCTCCAGTCGCCGATGCGGTCGCGCGCAAGCAGGATCTGCCCGACGATCTCCTGCGCCGTGAGGTTACGCACGAGCCGCTGCGTGCCGGTGTGACAGAAGCTGCAGGTGAGCGTGCAACCGACCTGGCTCGAGATGCACAAGGTGCCGCGGCCGGGCTCGGGGATGTAGACCGTCTCGATCTCGGGGGCCCTGGCGTCATTCTCCTGCCGTGCGAGCCGCAGGAGCCACTTGCGGGTGCCGTCGACGGAGACCTGCTCGGTGACGATCTCCGGCCGCGCAAGCGAGTAATGCTGCTCGAGCGTCGCACGCAGTTCCTTCGACACGTCCGACATGGCATCGAAGCTCGTTACGCCACGCACGTAGATCCAGCTCCAGAGCTGGTTGACACGCATACGCGCCTGCTTCTCCGGGACGCCGATGCGCGCCAGCGCTGCGCGCAGCGCGTCGCGGCTCAGGCCGGCGAGCGAAGGCTCCGACGAAGCGGGCTGGAGGCTGGCCGATATGGCCTGGCTCTGATCGGCGACGAGGACCATTTGAAAAGCTGCTCGCGAAGACGGCGTGTAGAGTGTTCGCGCCTTATCTAACGTGTCTCCCCGCCGCCTTAAAGACCGCAAAACCCCGCCCGCCGGCTTTACCGGCGGCGGGGCTCTCGAAATGACGTTTCTTCTGTCATGCCGGGCGCGGTGCGCCCCGTCTCATGCCGGCCTTTTCAAGCCGCCGGCACCCAACGTCCCGCCACATAGCCGAAAGCAACCGCGTCGGGGTGCAGCCGCGCAGACTGCCGCAGTTGCTCGGCCGCTTTCACATCGGCATCCTTCACCTCGACCGGCGAGCGGACGCCGTCATAGGAGCCGTGAAAGCCGCTGAGCAGGATGACCCGCTTACCTCGTACCTCGATCTTCGGGCATGCCATGCGTCACCTCCTGCAGAGGGCGGCAGCGCGGGAGAATGAGCTCGGGGGGATTTGCTCGCCTGCCATGCCGGCAGACACCCGCCTAAAACTGCCAACCACCTACAACACTCACCATACGTGACAATTGCGACACGCGAAATAACATTCCGTTACGATGGGGTAAGGACAATGTTGACAAAATTAGATGCACTGCACCATGGCCGCTCAATTGCCGAGCGGCACCTTGAACTGCAGGCGTCCCGTCCACGTTTCCGGCGTAGCGCTGCTAGCGCTTTCGACACCGCCCGTCGCCAGCAGGCTGGAGCCTTCCTTCACGCCGAGCGCGACCCCCGCTTCCGCTTTCAAATGCATCTCGGCCGCGTTGCCGGTGGTTACGGTCGTGGCCTTGAGCGCGGAAAACTCATCGAAGCCGACGAAGCCGCCGACCGTTGCACGCGGCTCGATGAAGGTGTCGCCGTCGACTGCCAAGCGGCGCGAGACTTCCGGAAGCACCTCGATGCGGCCCGTGCCGGCAGCCTTGGTGGCACCAGTCGTGTCGTCGCGCACTGCGTCCTCGAGATAGACGAGGCCCACGCTCGGCGCCACCTTCCAGCCTTCAACCTCGCGCGTGCCGGTGAGCTTGGCACGCATCAGCCGTCGGTTGGTGAGCGTTTCGCCCATCTCCGCGGTGTGGTCGGCGTTCTCCGTCTCGCCCCAAGCCGCGCGACCGTCGAAAGTGACGCCGCTCAGCAGCCGCATGCTGAGATAAGGGCCGCAGCGCGAAAGTGTCGACTTGCGGGGCGCGCAGGCCGCGGTCGCGCCGCCGACGGCAATCAAGGTGAGTGGAGCGCCTGCGCCCGAGACGAGCGTGGCTGAGGCGTCGCTGGCGGTGATGCCGAGCGTATCGCCCGCATCGAGCGCGACCTCGCGCGTCACCGAGGCGCCCGCGGAGAGGTCGGCATTGAGCGAACCGCTGTTGGCCGCGGTGCAGCACGCGCTCGCGAGCACGTCCGTGCCGCCGGCGGCGGAGATCGCGGCCACTGCCGCGACCACCACCACAAATCGCCCTCGTCCGTGCGTGTTCATAATCGCACCTCACGTTCGGATGTCGGGAATCGTTCTCTGCTGCCCGGCAAAGCCGACATAAATGTGGGCGTCGGCGCAAGGGCTTGGCTGCCCCGCGCGAAGCGCATGACAACAGCAGTTGGCGATCGAGCGCCGCGCTCAGGGCGCCAGAGGTGCTCTGCCGCGCGGGCTGGCATTGAGCACAGTGCGGAAGCCGACGTGGCCGGCGCTCAAGTCCACCTCCTGCGGCTGGCGTGAGGTGGGACGGTAGCGTGCGCAATAGTTATGGGCGCACAGATAGGATCCGCCCTTGATGACCTTGCTCGGGGCCTGGCCGGCGATCAGCCCTACCTGCATGAGATCGGGCCCCATGGGATTGACCGCGGGCTCCTTAGAATGGCCGGCGCGGTACCAATCGCTCGTCCATTCCCACACGTTGCCGATCATGTCGTAGAGGCCGTAGTCGTTCGCCGGAAAGCAGCCGACCGGAGCGGTGCCGACGTAGCGGTCCTCGCCGCTGTTGTAGACGGGGAAGACGCCTTGCCAGGGATTGGCGATGGGCGTGCCGTCCGGCGCGTAAGCGCTCATCCAGTCCTGCTCGTCCATCTTGCCGCCGTGCGCGGCGAACTCCCACTGCGCTTCCGTCGGCAGATCACGTCCGAGCCAGTGTGCGTAGGCGACCGCATCCTCGTACGCGACGTGCACCACGGGATGATTCTCCCGGCCGGCGATGGTTGAGCCGGGACCCTCGGGCTCACGCCAGTTGGCACCTTTGACGTACTGCCACCATTGCGCATTGCTGCCGATACGGTCGACCTTCGTCGGCCGCACGAACAGCGCTGAGCCGGGCGCCAGCAGGTCCTCGCTGGCGCCGGGATGCATCTTCGGGTCAAGCCCACGCTCGGCGAGCGTTACGTAGTGCGTTGTCGCCACGAAGCGGGCGAACTGGGCGTTGTCACCTCGTGGCGGTCGATCCAGAAGGGGTCGACGCGCACGATGTGGGTGGAGCGCTCCTCGGGCTGCTCGCGGTCGGAGCCCATGACGAAGGCGCCACCAGGGATGGACACCATTCCAACCGTCGCGTTCTTGCCATCGGGCAGACCGGAATAGGCTGCGCACAGCTTCGGTACAGCGCTGACTGTCGCTTCCTCGGCCGCGCATGGCGCAGCCAGGGCCGCGATCGCAGTTGCGCAAGATACGAGGCAAGGGACGAGGCGCTTACGGCGTCGGCCTTCCGACGCCCTGGTCCTCCGTCGCCTTCTTGCGCAGCTCCTGCATCTTCGGCAGGAGGTCATAGACGGGCGGATTGTTCGACATGAACCCGATCTTGAACTGCGGCGGATACTTGATGAGCTCCTTCAGATAGAAGGCCGACGCCGCCATGATCGGCACGGAGACCGGGATGTGGCGGATACCGACGCTCACGTCCTCCTGCGGATTGGTATAGAGATTGAAGACGATACCGCCGCCGGAGTCGGTGAAGATCGGGCCGGAGAAGCCGCCCCAGTCGCCCTTCTGCACGACACCGTTCTCGATCTCGGCCGTCATCACGCCCTTGAACTCGTCGATGCGCAGCGCCGCGTAGTATTGGTTTAGCGTGTAGGGCCGGCTGCGACGCGCAGATAGTCCGTTGTCCGCGACGAGGAACGAAGCCTGGTCGACACCGTCAATGTAGGTGGTCTTGGGGAAGAGATCGGCGAGCTGCGCGCCCGAGACGCCCGCAAGCGATAGCATCGTCGGTAGGATGTCGGCGTCGTCGAACAGGCCGTCGGACTTGCGCGGGTTGATCATCCGCTTCCAGTAGACGAACGTCGGGACGCGGACGCCGCCTTCCCAGCTCGAGCCCTTGCAACCGCGGAACGGCGTGCGACCGTGGGGAGGCACCTCGCACTCGGGGCCGTTGTCGGAGGACAGCAGGATCAGAGTGTTGTCGAGCTCGCCGATCGCCGCGAGCCTGTCGACGAGCTGGCCCAGCGTGTAGTCCATCTGCACCATGCAGTCGCCATACACGGTGCGCGACATCGACTTTCCGGCCCATTCGTCCGACGGATAATTGTCGAAATGGCAGCCACGCGTCGCGTGGTAGAGGAAGAACGGCTGGTTGGACCCCTTCATCTTGTCGAGGAACGCGAGGCTCGTATCGAGCCAGTGCTTGTCAAGCTCCTTGATGTAGTTGAGCTCGATCAGCTTGCCGTTCTCGCACTTCTCCTTGTCGCCCGGCGTGCAGTGCACCTCGTAGTGACTGAAGTCGTCGTTCTCCACCATCTTGAAGCGCTCAGGGCTCAGCGCGACCTCCGGATTGAAGTAGACGTCGCGCCACTCGGTGTACATGTCGGAGACGCCGAGGAAGCCAACGTAATCGTCGTAACCGACGTTTTGCGGCAGGGAGCCCTGGTTCTCGCCCATATGCCATTTGCCGACACCCTGGGTGATATAACCGTGCTGCTTCAGGAGCAGCGGCATCGTCGTGGCGCCGTCGAGGCCGCCGGCTTCGCCATACATGGGCGGACGCAGGATGCCGTGGTGCAGAGGGTTCTGCCCGGTGTGGATCGTCGCTCGTGTCGGCGAGCAGGACGGAGTTGAATAGGCGGACGTGAGCAGCAGGCCCTCGGCGGCGAGCCGGTCCATGACCGGCGTGTCGTTGCCGACGGCCGTGCCACCGCCGTTGAAACCGGGGTCCATCCAGCCGACGTCATCCATGAGGAAGATGAGGATGTTGGGCTTCTTGCCGGTCTTGGCCTCGAGCGCAGCAAGCTTGTCGCGCGCCGCCTTGTCCTGATCGGGATGGAGGACGACCGGGTACATGTTGTCCGCAGGCTTCACGTCCTGCAGGTGCAGGTACTGCTCGGGATGACTGAAGCCCGGCGCCGTCGTCGGGCCCGTCGTTGCACCGCGGATGTTCTCCTGGGCCAGCGCCGAGGTTGTAGCGAGCGTCAGCGCCGCGCCAAGAAGCGCGCGAACGAGTGTGGAAGACATGGGGCCAAGCTCCGTGTTCGGCTACGAGAAACGACAAACAGGGTCTCGTGCGGCGCGGCACAGGTTGCGGCGCGGGGCACGGCGGAACGTTTCGTTAGCTTAGCGGGAACAATTTAAGAGGATGTATCCGACGTCCAAGCAACTCGAGGCGAACGCGGCGCGGCGCTCAGGATGCACTTCTAGAGGATGAACTTTGAGAGGTCCGCATTCTTGGCGAGGTCGCCGACGCGCGCATTCACATAGGCGGCGTCGATGACCAGCCCCTCACCCGCACGGTCGGAGGCACTGAACGAGATCTCGTCCAGCACGCGCTCCATCACCGTCTGCAGCCGGCGCGCACCGATGTTCTCGACCGTGGAGTTGACCAGAACGGCCGCATCCGCGATCGCATCGATTGCGCTCGGCTCGAAGTTGAGCGTGAATTGCTCGGTCGCCATCAGCGCCACGTACTGCTTGATGAGGCTCGCCTCCGGCTCGGTGAGGATGCGGCGCATGTCCTCGCGCGTCAGCGCGCTGAGCTCAACACGGATCGGCAGCCGCCCTTGCAGCTCCGGCAAGAGATCCGAGGGCTTCGCCACATGAAAGGCGCCTGACGCGATGAACAGCACGTGGTCGGTCTTCACCGGCCCGTACTTGGTGGAAATGGTCGTGCCCTCGATCAGCGGCAGGAGATCGCGCTGCACGCCCTCGCGCGAGACGTCCGCACCGATGCGTGTGCCGTCCGCGCGCGAGCAGATCTTGTCGATCTCGTCGAGGAACACGATGCCGTTGTCCTGCACGGCGTTGATCGCCTCGCCGGTAAGTTGCTCGGTATCGATCAGCCTGTCGCTCTCTTCCGCGATCAACACGTCATAACTGTCGGAGACGGTGACGCGGCGGGGCTTGGTACGCTGGCCGAACGCCTTCCCCAGCATGTCGCCGATGTTGATGGCGCCGATCGAGGCGCCCGGCGCGCCGGGGATGTCGAACATCGGCAAGCCCGAGGTCGTCTCGGCAACTTGGATCTCGATTTCCTTGTCGTTGAGCTCCCCCGCGCGCAGCCGCTTGCGGAAGGTCTCGCGCGTTCCGGGTGACGAGGTTGCGCCGACGAGGGCGTCGAGCACGCGCTCCTCGGCATTCTTCTCGGCCTTGGCGCGCACGTCCTTGCGCTTCGTCTCCTTGACGAGGGCCAGCGCCACCTCGACAAGGTCTCGGATGATCGAATCTACGTCGCGGCCGACGTAGCCGACCTCGGTGAACTTCGTCGCCTCGACCTTGATGAAGGGCGCGCCCGCGAGCTTGGCAAGCCGGCGCGAGATCTCGGTCTTGCCGACGCCCGTTGGCCCGATCATGAGGATGTTCTTCGGCAGCACCTCCTCCTTCAGATCGCCCTGCAGCTGCTGGCGGCGCCACCGGTTGCGCAATGCGATGGCGACGGCGCGTTTGGCGTCGTTCTGGCCTACGATGTAGCGGTCGAGCTCGGAGACGATCTCGCGCGGGGAGAAGTGGGTCATCGATTGGCGGTCCTAGTGGGCGGAGACGTACTTGAGCCCGACAATGCAGGCGATGAGTGCGACGAGCAGCAGGACGCGCGCCGGCGCCGCATCCTCGCTGTAAAGGATGACGCCGAGCAGCGCTGTCCCAGCAGCACCGATCCCGGTCCACACGGCGTAGGCCGTTCCGAGCGGCACACCTTGGAGCGAGCGATTGAGGAAGTAGAAGCTCGCAATGCCGATCGCGAAGAATGATACGGTCGGCACGATGCGGGAGAGCCCATCCGTGTAGCGGAACACGGTCGTAGCAACGACCTCAAGCCCGCCCGCGACAAACAGATAGAACCACGCCATGTATGCTTCTCCTTGACGGGGGAGCTGCCTAGCGGCTCGAAGGCAGGCTTTCGATCACGAGATTGGTGTTGGTGTAGACGCAGATCTCGGCCGCGATCCCCATCGCCTTGCGCGCGATCTTTTCCGCGTCGAGTGGCTCGTCCAGCAGAGCGCGGGCGGCGGCAAGCGCGTAGTTTCCGCCCGAGCCGATACCCATGACGTGGCGCTCGGGCTCGAGCACGTCGCCGGTGCCGGTGAGGACGAGCGTCGTCTCGCGGTCGGCGACCAGCATCATCGCCTCGAGCCGGCGCAGGTAGCGGTCGGTGCGCCAGTCCTTGGCCAGCTCGACGCAGGCGCGGGTCAACTGGCCCGGGTACTGCTCGAGCTTGCTCTCGAGCCGCTCAAACAGCGTGAACGCGTCCGCGGTGGCGCCGGCAAAGCCGCCGATGACGTCGCCCTTGCCGAGCGTGCGCACCTTGCGGGCATTGGCCTTGATGATGGTCGCGCCGAGGCTCACCTGGCCGTCGCCGGCGATGACCACACGGCCATCTTTACGAATGGTGAGTATAGTGGTCGCATGCCAGGATTGGGGTTGAGCCGGTTGCGAGCCGTCGCTTTGCATTGCAGTTGCACCCCAGTTGACTGGATACGGGAAGCCCGGCGCGGCGTGGCGGGTCTTTAACCGCAGGGCTCAAGCTGATAAACGCTCGGTTCCGGCGGCGCAAGCCAGGGCCCAAGCTACGGTCAAGAGGACGACTTTGAAGCGGCAAGCCACTATCTCGCGCAAGACCAAGGAGACCGACATCACCGCGACCGTCGACCTCGACGGCTCCGGTCAGTGCGACGTCACGACCGGCATCGGCTTCCTCGACCACATGTTGGAGCAGCTCTCGCGCCATTCAATGATCGACATCGCCTTGAAGGCGAAGGGCGACCTGCACATCGACTTCCACCACACGGCAGAAGACTCAGGCATCGTGCTCGGGCAGGCCGTGCTGAAGGCGCTTGGCGACAAGAAGGGCATCACCCGCTATGCGGACGTGCACCTACCGATGGACGACACCTTGACGCGGGTCGCGATCGACGTGTCGGGGCGCCCGTACCTGGTTTGGAAGGTCGAGTTCTCCAAGCCCAAGGTCGGCGAGATGGACACCGAGCTCTTCCGCGAATGGTTCCAGGCCTTCGCCCAGAACGCCGGCATCACGCTGCACATCGAGAACCTCTATGGCGAGAACAACCACCACATCGCCGAGACTTGCTATAAGGGGCTCGCCCGCGCTCTGCGGCGTGCGGTCGAGGCCGACCCGCGGCAGGCCGGGCGGGTGCCCTCGACTAAGGGCACGATCGCCGGCTGACCGCGCCAACACCTGAGGCTCCGCTTGGTCGAATACACAGTCTATGAGCCGCGCTACTCAGCCGACGATCCAATCGAGCGGGCCGAGCACCTCGTCTTCGTCAAGGACGGCTTCCACTGGTGGGCTGCGATCTTCCCGGCGCTATGGCTGATCATCAAAGGCTTGTGGCTTGAGCTCGTCGTCTTCGTTGTGGCCATCGGGGCGTTGACCTGGGGGCTCCAGGCCCTCGGCGCCCACGATTCGGTCAGTGGCACGCTTGTGCTCATCGCGCAAATCCTGTTCGGGTTCGAGGCGGGCACGATCGAGAGTGCGGCGCTCGAGCGGCGCGGCTGGCGGCGAGTAGCCTGGATCGAGGGCCGCAACCGCGCTGAAAGCGAGTACCGCTTCTTCGCCGACTGGCTGCCCGCGCAGCACACGACGCAACCCCGCTCACCAGACCTATTTTCCGGCCCGATGCCGAAGGGCCCAATCTCCGGGCTCGCCGGGACGGCGCTGCAAACGGCCCGGGACGCAGCGTCCCGCTGGCGTCAGCGCATCGGCTCCGGGGCGTAACGCAAGCAATGCAGCGCGTCGCCATCATCGATTACGGCTCGGGAAACCTCCACTCCGCGGCCAAGGCCTTCGAGCGGGCGGCGCGCGAGAGCGGCGCGGACGCCGAGATCGTTGTCACGGCCGATCCGAAGGTCGTGGCCGCCGTCGACCGCATCGTGCTTCCTGGCGTCGGCGCCTTCGCCGACTGCAAGCGCGGGCTCGAGGCGGTGCCGGGCATGCGGGCAAGCCTCGAACGCGCCGTGCGCGAGCAGGGCCGCCCGTTCCTCGGCATCTGCGTCGGCATGCAGCTCATGGCGACAAGCGGGCTCGAGTTCGAGGTCACCGACGGGCTCGACTGGATCGCGGGTGAGGTGCGGGCGATCGAGCCGGGCGATCCGAACCTGAAGATCCCGCACATGGGATGGAACACGTTGAAGGTCGTGACCCCGCACCCGCTGATCGAGGGCATCAAGACCGGACCGCAAGGCCTGCACGCCTATTTCGTGCACTCGTTCCAGCTCGTGCCGGAAGCCGGCGCGGCGATCGTGGCCGAGACCGACTACGGCAGGCCGGTCACCGCCATGGTGGCGAAGGACAACATGGCGGGCACGCAGTTCCACCCCGAGAAGAGCCAGACGCTCGGGGTGATGCTCATCGCCAACTTCCTGAAGTGGCGCCCCTAGGCTCCCCTATCGGCCAACCCCAGAAACGACAGCGGGGCCGGACCTGGGAGGGCCGACCCCGCTGATGCACTGCCTGGGATCTACTTGGGTTGTCGTCAGCAGGCCGCAGCGAGGGGAAGCTCGGGCTGCTCGTCGGGGGCGAAGGGGGGCACGACGGGGAAGGCGATGATGTTGGACTCAACCCCGATCTCGACGCCTGCGCGCCGCTGGCGGAACCAGCGCAGCGCCGCATTGGTCAGCACCGCATCGTCCTTCACGGCCTGGATCAGGAGGCCGTCATCGGGGTCCAAGTGGCCGGCGAGCTGGTGCTCGATCATGTCCTCGTTCGCCTCGGTGCGGACGTACCAGGTCTGCTCGAGCGGGCGGGCCCAGGAGGAGCCCAGCGCCATGATCGCTTGCGCGAGGACGTGCTTGTTACGGTGGGGTTGGGCGAGGTCGTAGGAGATGATGAGGGTGCGCATGGCGATGTCTCTCTCTGGCTGGCGGCTTATGGGGGAGAGACGCTCAGACTTACCCCCGATTGCGCTGCATTTGCGGCGTCGGAACGTAAAGAGAACATGCCACGAATCATGGGGATTGTCCAGCTTTTGTTCTCATCACGTTCTTGACCGTTCTCGCCATTAAGGCAAAAATCGGGCAACCCGACCGACGTTCCAGGGGCTATTCGAAGAGTGCGAGCTGGTCCGGATGGACCCCGCGCGGGAAGCGCCGGTGGGGCCCGAAATCGATGCGTCCGACGAGGAACGGGTAGCGCGCCGCGAACAGCTCCTCGGCCTTGGCGCGCGCACCTGGAAAACAGGCCTCCTCCCAGATCTCGTAGAGGCGGCGCGGGTCGCAGCCGTAGCGGGAGATGAGGTCGCGGCGGCGGATCCTGAGCCAGCGCGCAATCCAAATGTCGACGGCGTCCGCCTCGGTCAGGGGATGGCGTTTCGGAGCGATCGCACTGGGAATGTGTAACGCAAAGGACTGTGCAACGGACATGGTGAGCATATGGGCACGCATCGACGCTCTGCCGCCGGCCTTGACTTCACCGGTCGGGGCTTCTCTATCGGCGGCAAAGTGAGCGATCTGATGACCAACGCGCCGGCCCTCTTGTGCCGTCGCCAGCGACACCCGAGACACCGTTGATCCTATTTCCCGCCATCGACCTGAAAGACGGCCAGTGCGTTCGCCTGCAGCGCGGCGAGATGAGCCGCGCGACCGTGTTCAACGACGACCCGGCCGCGCAGGCGCGCGCTTTCGAGGAGCAGGGCTTCAAATACCTGCACATCGTCGACTTGAACGGCGCCTTCGCCGGCAAGCCGGTCAATGGCGAGGCGGTCGATGCCATCCTGGAGGCGATCACCATCCCGGCGCAGCTCGGCGGCGGCATTCGCAACATGGCGACCATCGAGGCCTGGCTCGACCAGGGCATCGCCCGTGTCATCCTCGGCACGGTCGCCGTGCGCGATCCCGAGCTCGTGCTCCGCGCCTGTGTCGAGTACCCGGACCGCATCGCAGTGGGCATCGACGCCAAGGGGGGCAAGGTCGCAGTCGAGGGCTGGGCGGAAACCTCCGAGCTCACCGCCGAGGAGCTCGCCAAGCGCTTCGAGGACGCAGGCGTAGCGGCAATCATCTACACTGACATCGAGCGCGACGGTGTGCTGAAGGGGCTGAACCTCGAAGCCACCGCCAGGCTCGCGCGCGCCACCAGCATCCCCGTCATCGCCTCGGGGGGGCTTGCCTCGATCGACGACGTCAAAGCCTTGCTGAAGCCCGAGTATGCTATGCTTGAAGGTGCTATCACCGGCCGCGCTCTTTACGACGGCCGCCTTGATGCGCGCGAGGCTCTGGCTTTGATCGCAGCAGCCTAAGAGACCAAACCTTGCTGAAAATCCGCATCATCCCCTGCCTCGACGTTAAGGACGGCCGCGTGGTCAAGGGCGTCAACTTCGTCGACCTCGTCGATGCCGGCGACCCCGTCGAAGCCGCAGCCGCCTACGATGCCGCCGGTGCGGACGAGCTCTGCTTTCTCGACATCACCGCGAGCCACGAGAACCGCGACACGATCTTTCACATCGTTGAGCGGACGGCCGAGCGCTGCTTCATGCCACTTACCGTCGGCGGTGGCGTGCGCACCGTCGAGGACATCGGCCGGCTCTTGCATGCGGGCGCCGACAAGGTCTCGATCAACACTGCCGCCGTGAACAACCGCCAGTTCGTCAAGGAGGCGGCGGAGAAGTTCGGCTCCCAATGCATCGTGGTTGCTATCGACGCCAAGAAGGTGCCGCAGCCCGGCGAGCCCAACCGCTGGGAGATCTTCACTCACGGGGGGCGCACGCCGACCGGCATCGACGCCATCGACTACGCTCGCGAGGTCGTGGCGCTCGGCGCCGGCGAAATCCTGCTCACGTCTATGGACCGGGACGGGACCAAGGCTGGCTTCGACCTCGAGTTGACGCGCGCCATCGCGGATGCGGTCAGCGTACCCGTCATCGCCTCGGGTGGCGTCGGGACGCTCGATCATCTCGTCGAGGGCATCACGCGCGGCCACGCGAGCGCCGTGCTCGCCGCCTCGATCTTCCATTTCGGCACGTATTCGATCGGACAGGCGAAGAGCCACATGGCCTCGGCGGGCATCGCTGTACGGCCGCCGGATTGAGCTACGCCTCCGCGAAAGCTAGGCGGCGACCGCGAGCTTCCGCTGACACTCCGACAGCACCGTGCCGAGCTGCGAGGCCGGCACTGGTCGGCTGAAGTAGAAGCCCTGCACCCTGCGGCAGCCGACACGCGCCGCCACATTGAGCTCTTCGACCGTCTCGACCCCTTCGGCGACGCTATGCATCGACAAGACCTGCGCGAGCATGGCGGCCGACTGTACGATCGCCGCGCTGTCCTCGTGGTTGGGTGCGTCCCTGATGAGCGCCCGCTCGATCTTGACCTCGTCGAAGGGGTAAGCCCGGAGATTGCCGAGCGAGCCGCTCCCCTTGCCAAAATCGTCGAGCGCGATGCTGATGCCGAACTTGCGCAGCTCGTGCAGCTTCTCGAGCGTGCCCGAGGAGTGGCGGTCGAAGAGCTGCTCGCCGATCTCGAGCTGCAGCTTTGCCGGATCGAGTTTGGCGTGGGCGAGCGCCGCCTTCACGTCGTGCACGAATTCCGTGCTCTCGAGCTGCAGCGAGGAGACGTTGACGGAAACGCGTATGTCGTTCGACCAGCGCACGGCGTCCGCGCAAGCCTGGCCGAGCACCCAGCGCCCGATGTCGAGTATCGCCCCCGAGCGCTCGGCGATAGGGAGAAAGTCGTCCGGCATCATCAGGCCGTTGGTTGGATGGCACCAGCGGATCAGCGCTTCGCAGCCGATCGCGTGTCGCGTGCGCAAACTGAGCTCGGGCTGATAGTGCAGCTCAAATTGGTTGAGCGAGAGCGCGCTGCGCATGTCGCTCTCGAGCCTGCGCTGGCAGCACATCTTACGGCCGTCGCTGTTGTGGAAGACCTCAAAGCCGCGGCGCCCGGCCGACTTGACGCTGTAGAGCGCGACGTCGGCATTCTTCAACAGCTCGTCCGCGGTCTTGCCGTTCTCGGGCGCTCTGACGATACCGATGCTGGCCCCGATCGCGATGGTATTGCCGAAGATTTGGTAGGGCTTCGAGATGTCGTGGAGTACGCGGCGCGCCAATCGCTCGCACTGATCGATCTTGCGGGTGCCGGATTGAATGATCGCGAATTCATCGCCCCCAAGTCGGGCCAGGAAGTCCGACTTGCGCACGCTGCCGCGCAACCGCTGGGCGACCGCCTTCAGAAGCGCATCCCCGATCGGATGACCGAGCCTGTCGTTGACCTCTTTGAAGCAGTCGAGGTCGAGCCAGTGCAGGGCGAGCGAGGTGCCCTTATGCAGGCCGCTGAGCGCGTTCTCGAACGTCTCGCGGAAATAGAAGCGGTTTGCGACGCCGGTCAGCGCATCGTGGCGGGCGAGCCACTCGATCTTCTCCTCGGCTCTGCGCTTCTCGGTGATATCCTCCTGAATGTCGACCCAGCCGCCGTCGACGAGCGGCTGATAGGTCACCAGGAACTTGCGCCCGTCGGTGAGATCCTGGACGTGCGAGAAGGGCCGTCCCCTGGCGAGCTTGGTCATGTGATCGGCGAGCCACTTCGCCTGGTTTGCCACCTCTTCGGCGCCATCGCGCCCGGTCTCACGCTTCACGTGGTAGCGGACGATGTCAGCCAGCAGCGTGCCCGGGCGCGTCAGCTCCGCGGGCAGCGCATACATTTCGCGATAGCTGTTATTGCAGACGATCAGACGCTGCTGGGCGTCAAACATCGACAGTCCGCGCACCATGTTGTTGAGCGCGATATCGAACCAGGTATTGAGCTGCTCGAGCTTCTTTTTCTGATCGAGCAGGAGAGCCATTGGATCAAGCGCGGCACCCGCAGAAGCCGCCTTTTGATTCGCAGAATCTCTGCGCCCACCCTGGCCGGACTGGCCGCCAGCCTGCCGATTCTCGACCATTAAACTACGACCCCTGCAACCTGCGCGTGTGCCTCCTACCCGACCGAAACGATATCCATGATCAGTGTTCGGTGGATTAAGTGGCTGCGGGGCCTTTCATGCAAAAGCGAGGAAAGGGCGTAACGCCTTGGGGCGCGAAAATGTGGTGCTTGGCGCAAAGACCGCGGCATTCGTTAAACGACGCGCGACACAGCCATTAACGGCGCCGGGCCCGTGAGGACATTGTGATAATTATTTCCGTTGGCGTCGCTAAACCCCGATGCCGGGGGTTTTGGCATCGTAGAGGCAGAGATCACGAATGAGGCAGGACGGGCATTCCGGCCGCCGCGCCTTGCACACATAACGCCCGTGCAGGATGAGCCAATGATGCGCGTGCAGGCCGTATTTCGGCGGGACGACGCGCAGTAGATCCTCCTCGACAGCGAGCGGCGTCCTGCCGTCCGAAAGACCGGTCCGGTTGGCCACGCGAAAGACGTGCGTGTCTACCGCCAGCGTCGGCTCGCCAAAGGCAACGTTGAGGATGACGTTCGCCGTCTTGCGCCCCACGCCCGGCAGTGCCTCGAGCGCCTCACGCTCGCGCGGGACGTTGCCGCCGTGAGTATCGATGAGCTGGCGCGAGAGCAGGATCACGTTGCGCGCCTTGTTGCGGTAGAGCCCGATCGTCTTGATCTGCTCGCGCAGCTTATCCTCGCCGAGGCGCAGCATCTTCTCGGGCGTATCGGCGATCTTGAAGAGGGCGCGCGTCGCCTTGTTGACACCGGCGTCGGTCGCCTGGGCCGAGAGCACGACCGCCACCAGCAAGGTGAAAGGGTTCTTGTATTCGAGCTCGCTCTTTGGCTCGGGGTTGGCGGCGGCGAAGCGGCGGAACATCTCGGTGATGGCAGCTTCGCTCAGCTTGGCGCGCCGCTTTAGGGCCGCTCTGCGCGCCTTCTTCGGCCGACGCTTGGTCGCGACATCTTTGCGGCTTGGGCGCGGCCGATCGAGGCTCTTCATTTTGGCTGTCCCACCGGATAGGGTGCGCAGATGACCGCAAAGCAGCCGAAAACGCAACAGAACCAGCCCTTTCGCGCCATACTGCATCCACACCGTTCGCTTGGGCCGACCGGCTTCCTCGTCCTGATGCTGGCGATCGGCGGGGTGAGCTTCGTGACCGGAATGGTGTTCCTGCTCATGGGGGCGTGGCCGGTATTCGGCTTCTTCGGCCTCGACGTCGCGCTCGTCTATCTCGCGTTCCGGCTCAACTATCGGGCAGGCCGTCTCTACGAGACAGTCGAGCTCACGCCGGAGATGCTCACGGTCACGCGCGTCCACCCGTCCGGCAAGCGCGAGAGCTTCGACTTCAATCCGTACTGGGTGCACGTGCTGCTGGCACAGGCGCCGCATGGCCGCACCGAGCTGCGGCTTGCCCTGCACGGACGCGAGTTCGCGTTCGGGCAGTTCTTGACCGACGACGACCGGCGGGAGTTCTCCAATGCGCTCTCCGGTGCACTGGTGGCAGCGCGCAATCCCCGTTTCTGAGAGCCAGATTCGGCTTACGGCCGGCCGCGGAACCTATGCGGCCGCAATTGCGTTAACTCGACGGAAACTAGCCGAAAAAAGCTGTTCAAGAAGCGAAAGATGGGAAAAAGAGGCGGCAACTGGCTCTGCCTCGGCCAAACGAAGGAGGACGGGGACTGGAGAACACTCATGCGCTTTTTGATCGGATGTATCCTCGGACTGGCTGTCCTTACTCCCTTGGCCGTCGTGGCCGCACGCGCGGTCGCCGTTCCCACCCCACCGACCAATCTCGTCGTCGCCTCGGCTGACGCCCGGGACTGCACGCCCTACAACGGCCCATTCGGGTACTATGGCAATCCGTGGTGCCTGACCGGCGGGGAACGCAACCTCGGGGCCGTTTGGCCGACAGCGGACGTGCCGCACCAGACCGACAAACCCGAGCCGCCGATCAAGCGCTGATTGCCCTTAGCTCTCCAACATCGAATTCGCTTCGGCCGTTTGCTCGTCTTGAGTGACGGCCGAAGCTTTCGCGCGTTTTAGCGGCAGGGTAGGGTTGATCGATCGCCGCCAATTCGAGGTGAACACGCGAAAAATGCGCACCCGGAATCGACCGGAATCGCAACCGCGTGCGAGCATCGATTGGGCAGCCGGCGCCATCACCGACGCGCTGCAACCAATGGCGCCGAAATGGAGGAAGCCATGCATCGTCTCGTAGCCGCAGCCGCGGTGCTCGCCGCTTTGCCTGCCATTGCGCCCAGCGCTCACGCTGCAAGCATTCCGGCCGTGAGCCGTCCTGCTGGCGCAGTCATCGCCGTGCAAGAGCGGCAGCAGCGGTCGCAAAGGGATTGCACACCCTACAACGGGCCGTTCGGCTTCTACGGCAATGTATGGTGCCAGCCGCCGAATGAGCAATCCTACATGCGCAACCTCGGATCGAGGTGGCCCATGGAGACGCCGCCATCGCTCAGATACCCAAAGCCGGCGACAAACAATTCCGACTGGTAGAGACGCACGCCGATCCTCGGCGCGGATTGCCCGCGAGCTTTCTCGGCTCGGCTCCGTGCAAGCGCGCGCATCGCGAAGCAGCGTAAAGGCTTCATAAAGCCGCGCCCATCCATTTGCCCGCAATTCGAGACGAACACGCGCAAAAGGCGATCGCTCGCGCGACCGGAATCGCAATGCCGGAACGGTAACCTTAAGGCGACCGGCGGACGTGGCCGGGGCATTGCAGATCAACGGTCGAACACGAGGAAGCCCATGCGTTCTTTGCTTGCCCGCGCTCTCATCCTTGGAGCGAGCTTGCCCGTCGCAGCCCCCCTGGCGAGCGCGGCAGATTTTCCCCATGCCCCTAACCGCGCCGCCGGCGTGATCGTGACGGTCCAGAGCCGGCAGTACGCTCGCCCTCAGCGCGATTGCACGCCCACGGCCGGGCCGTTCGGCTTCTACGGCAACATCTGGTGCCAGCCTGCCAACGAAGCCTCCTACATGCGCAACATCGGAGCGGGCTGGCCCATGCAGACCCCGCCCAGCCTGAAAGCCAAGCGCCCTCAGCGCGGCACCGACTGGTAGGCCGAGCAGGTCCTGTACGCATAAACCACGCCGGCCGAACAACCGGCGTGCCGTCACTTACTGCCACCAACCCGGTTGCACCTGATTGCTGCCGCGCCGCCGCCGGCTATTGCCAGGCTGCGGGCCCGGCCCGGGCTGATCAAAGAAGCTGAAGAAGCCGCCGCCGGAGTTCCATGGTGGGTCGAATTGAGGGAAATCAGAGACCGTAGGCCGCCGCGTTATGAAGCCGCCCTGGGGCTGGTTGCTCAGCACCGCAACAAACTCGGTGCGATAGTTGGTCTCGCGGCTCAGCGGCTCGTCCGAGACGACGATCGATGATCGCGGTAGCGCGGTCGGCGCGATGCGATCGAGCACTTCCTTGGGGATGCTGATGCGGTCGAGCGCGTCCTTGGCATCGTCCCCGCTGTCGATCGTGACCGCGGTCCAGCGAAGGCCCGCGTCGTTGCGCGCCATCGCGGTGAATACATGCGTGCCGATGGGCTTGTCAGGGTCGCGGATCGTCACCGGAACCTCGATGGTCGCATCGAAGACCTCGCCTCCGTCCGGGAACGGCTTATGCGTGTTCCGCCGCACGTAGAGCTTTTGCGTCGAGCGGCTGATGTAGATCGAGACCGGCTCGAGCGCGAGCTTTGCATCGCTCGCCGCTTTCGCGGTGTCAGCCTTCCTGGTCACGGCCGCCTTGGCGGCATCCGCTGCTTTGGCTGCGGCATCCATCTTCGGCGCAGTTTCGGCCTTTACGGTGTCGAGCTTGGTGGCGGCTTCGGCGGCCTTGGCAGCGGCCTTGGCCCTCTGTTCCTCGGCGCGGGCCTTGGCCTCGTCCGTCTTTGCGGAGGCGACTGCCTTTTCGGCGTAAGCGAGGTCGGCGTCGGCTGAGGACTTCTGTCCTTCGGCCTTCCGCAGCGTCACCTTGGCGGAAGCCGCCTCGCGCGCTGCTGTCGTGGCCGACTTCTTCGTCTCGTCGGCCGCTTTGGCGGCCTCCGCTGCCTCGCGGGCGAGCGTCTCGGCACGCTCCGGAGCGGCAGCGACGGCCTCCGCATTCGGCACCAGCAGCGCTGCGTTAGAAAACTCGACGGGAGTTGCGTCGTCCGGGGAAATTATCACGCGCATCCCGATCCGCGTCTTGTCGAACAGCCTCTGTGCAAAGCCGTATGGCATCCGCACGCAGCCGTGCGAGGCGGCGTACCCCGGCAGTGGGCCGCCATGCATCGCTAAGCCGTTCCAAGTAATGCGCTGCATGTGCGGCATCGAGGCATCGTCATAGAGGGTCGAGTGGTGGTCTAAGTCCTTCTCGATAACGGCGAAGACGCCGGCTGGCGTTTCGCGTCCCGTGGTGCCAGTCGACACCGGCGCCCTTAGAATCCAACCGTCGGCGTCATAAAATGTGACCTGCTGGGACTTGATCGACACGATCGCCATGATCGGCTCGCCGGCATCTCGCGGCGCCGTCGCCTCTGCGGAGGAAGCCGACTGTCTCGCCCCGACTTCAGCGGTCAGCGCCGTCAGTGCGGCCATAGCCGCAACCGTTACGATGGCGGGTAGTTTCAAACGTCGAATTGTTGATCGCGTCATCGCAAATCGATCTGTCCTGCCATGCCCCCGGTTTGATGCCAGTCCGTGCTTGCCTCAATCAAGTGTCAAAATCGCGGTATCTGGATTGGCTGACCGGGCTGGGCTTCCAATGTGCTCTTGGGGACACTCCGCCGCGGCGCGGGCCCCTGTTTTCGGAGTATTTCTGCAGTTCCAGGCCATATTCGCTGTTGACCAAAAACCAGTCCCAAAGCGCGGCCCAAATGCAAAACGCCCCGGCATCGACCGGGGCGTTGGCGTTTGTCGGCGCTCAGTGGAAGCGGCCGCCGTTCTGCAGGACCTCGATCTTGTAGCCATCGGGGTCCTCGATGAAGAAGAACTTCCCGAACGGCTTGCCGTCGTGCGTCATCTGCTTGATGTCCTTCGGCGCGAGCCCCGCAGCGGTCATGCGCGCACGCTCGGATTCGAGATCGTCGGTGACGAAGGCGAGATGTCCATAGCCGTCGCCGAGCTTGTAGGGCTCGGCGCGGCCCTTGTTGACGGTGAGCTCGACCTCGAAGTCGTTTTGCGGACCGCGCATGTAGATGAGCGTGAAGTCGGGGAAGTCGACGCGGTCGGCGACCTTCAGCCCGAAGGCCTTGCTGTAGAAATCGACGGAGCGCGCCTCGTCCGCGACGCGCACCATCATGTGGATCGGTTTCGCCATCTTTTTCCTCCCGTTGCGCAGGTTTGCGTGGGTGTGGCTTTAGAGCCAGGGCCGCGCGGTCTGCGTCTTCTCCTCGAAGGCGTCGATCGCCTTCTGCTTCTCGAGCGTCAGCCCGATGTTGTCGAGCCCGCTCAAGAGGCAGTGCTTGCGGAAGGGATCGATGTCGAACTTGATCACGCCGCCGTCGGGCCCGCGGATCTCCTGACTCTCGAGATCGATCGTCACCGTCGCGTTCGATCCACGGCTCGCGTCGTCCATGAGTTTGTCGACGTCGGCCTGCGGCAGCTTGATCGGCAGGATGCCGTTCTGGAAGCAGTTGTTGTAGAAGATGTCGGCAAAGTCCGTAGCAATGATGCAGCGGATGCCGAAATCCAGAAGCGCCCACGGCGCGTGCTCGCGTGACGATCCGCAGCCGAAGTTCTCGCCGGTGACAAGGATCGTCGCCTTGCGGTAGGCGGGCTGGTTCAGCACGAAGTCGGGGATCTCCTTGCCTGCCTCGTCGAAGCGCATCTCGAAGAACAGGCTCTTGCCGAGCCCGGTGCGCTTGATCGTCTTCAGGAACTGCTTCGGGATGATCATATCGGTGTCGACGTTGCGCATGGGTAGCGGCGCGGCGACCCCGGTCAGCTTGGTGAACTTCTCCATCGTCTCCTCGTTGGCGCATCAGGTCCGCAGGCCGTCGGCGACCGCCCGGAAATAGCCTTCCGCCGAAGCCAGGCGGTCGATGTGGATCGGCTTGCGGCCGGAAACCACGCATTGGCGCAGCTCGCCCGGCCGCAACTGTTCGAGCCGCCTTTTAACGCCTGCTAGCTTGCGTCCGTCAAGGTGATGCTCGAGCACGCCGACAAGGGTCTCGATATAGCCGCTGATGCGGCCGAGCTCGCGGATCGCGGCCGTCGCGGCCGGCTTGTCCTGTGGCCCCGCTTCTAGACGCTGCAGCGCTTCACCGGCGCGGGCGAGCGTCCCGGCGATCTCATCGGCGTAGGCGGCAACGCGCAAGCGTCGCTTGCGGTCGAGGGCGGTGAGCGCGCCGAGCCAGCCGTGCACGGTCTCGGCGAGACGGCGGAGCTGGAGGGCGTAGTCGGTAAGCGGCAAGGCGGCCGGCCTCGCGGAGGCGGAGCACTGAGCTCACGAGAATAAGTGCAGCGATCGAGGCGGGGATAGGCAGGGCGCTGGCTGTGCCGGCTAACGGATGCGGTCTTCCATGAAGCACTGGCGCATGTACTCGCAGCGGTGCGAGCCAGAGAAATGCATGCTGTCGCCCTTCGCCGGCGAGATGAACTGGCAAATCTCCTCGACGCCGCCGGGGGACAGCCACCCCTGCCGGCGCCCGCGCTGCACGGCAAAGCAGTCGGCCGTCTCCTCGTCCGGCCCGCGGAACTGGTGCCCGCACTCGTGCGAGTAGATCCACAGCTTCACCGGTGTCGTCACCTTGGACAACAGCCGCATGTTCATGATGAGGAAGCCCGGATAGGCGGCGCCGTAGTCGTCGAGCTTGTTGTCTATGATCGTCGGCCGCATGCCGCAAAAGAGCTTGATGCCGTCGAGCACGAACTCACCGGAAGGCACGAGCGTCGCGTCGCCGCCCGTGTGCTGGATGTATTCCTCAGGCGTCGGAGACGTATTCTCCTCGGTGGCGGCGGACACCGACAATGCCAGCAAAACGACGAGCCCTGCAGCCAGGCGGGATGAACCGCGGCGAATCCGCATGATCGAACTCTTGAGAGTGCCCCGAACTATGTTGCGTCAACATGGCGTGCTTTGAAGCGCCGCACAAGCATGCCGCCCGCAGTTGCCTTAACTAGCTGTGGTGTGTCGAAAGGACGCCCGCTTCACGTGCCCGCTGCCGCTTCGATGCGTTCCATGTCGTCGTCGGAAAAACCGAAGTGATGGCCGATCTCGTGCACCAAGATATGGGCGACGAGACGGCCGAGCGTTTCCTCTCCCTCGGCCCATTCCTCCAGGATCGCGCGCCGGTAGAGGAACAACATGTCCGGCTGGAGTGGCAGATCCATCACACTCTTATGATCGAGGCTGACGCCGTGATAGAGGCCCGTAAGGTCGAACGGGCTCTCGATGCCGAGCGAATCGAGAACCTCGTCGGTGGCGAAATCCTCCACGCGAATCAGCACGTCCGCGGCCTTGGCGCGGAATTCCTCGGGAAGACGCTTCCAGGCTTCCGCCGCGAGCACCTCGAAGTCGGCCAGCGTCGGCGCGGTCGCGCTCTCCCATTGCGCCGGCTTCATCGAGGTCCGGCCGGCTTCTTGGAGACGACGATCGCCTCCTGCAGCGTGAACGCGAGGCCGTCGTCGGTCGTGCGCGGGCGCAGGAACGTCTTGAGCCGCGGCTCGGCGAGCATGGCCCTTAGTTGGACGACGGTGGCAGCGTCGCAGCGCATGCGCTGCGTCCACGGCTCAAACGCGATGTCCTGATCCATGTGCTCGGAGCGGATGTCGGCAAAGCCCGTGCGCGCGAGCAACGCCGACCACTCGGCGAGGCTTAGACAGCGGCCGTGGCTCGGATCGCGCAGCTTCTCGTACGCGTTGTAGTCGGCTGAGGTCTGGTCGGCCTCCTCGCGCGAGGCGCCGGGAAGGATGTCGGTGTCAGGGCTGATGTTGTCGACGAGCGCGAAGACGCCGCCCGCCTTCAGAACGCGCCAGGACTCGGACACGAAGCCGGCGGGATCGGGAAAGTGATACGCCGCGAGTCGGCACGTCACCAGATCGAAGCTCTCCTCGCGAAAGGGCAGCCCTGCCGCTTCGGCGTGCGCCGTCTCGACGTTGCCGAGGCCGCGTTTCGCCGCGAGCTTGCTCGCTTCGGCCAGCATCTCGGCGGTGATGTCGCTGGCGACGACGTGCTCCACGTGCGGCGCGAGCGCGAGCGCCGTGTGGCCCGCGCCGGTCGCCACGTCGAGCACGCGCCAATGGCGCTGCGGGGCGACAAGCGCGACCAGGCGCGCGAGGCTTTCGCCCTTCGCATGCACGGTCGAGGAGGCATAGTCGGCAGCCGCCGCGCCGAATTTCTGCTGGACGAGAGAGCCTGCCATGAATGACCCGCGGGACGCCTAGCCCCAGCTCCGGATGTCGACGAAATGGCCTTCGATGGCGGCAGCCGCCGCCATGATCGGCGACAACAGATGCGTGCGCCCGAGCCGCCCCTGACGGCCCTCGAAGTTGCGGTTCGAGGTCGACGCGCAGCGCTGCTGCGGCTTCAACTGGTCGGGGTTCATGCCGAGGCACATGGAGCAGCCGGGCTCGCGCCATTCAAAGCCCGCGTCCTTGAAGATCTTGTCGAGCCCTTCCGCCTCAGCCTGCGCTTTGACGAGGCCGGAGCCGGGCACGATCATCGCGTAGGCGAGCCGGCTCGAGATCTTCTTGCCCTCGACGAGCTTGGCGACCGCGCGCAGGTCCTCGATGCGGCCGTTGGTGCACGAGCCGATCCAGACGACGTCGAGCGGGATGTCCGTCATCTTGGTGCCGGGCTTCAGACCCATGTACTCGAGAGCGCGCTGCATGGAGGCGCGCTTGTTCTCGTTCTCGACCTTCGCCGGATCAGGCACCACGCCGGTGATGGCGGTGACGTCCTCCGGACTCGTGCCCCAGGTGACGATCGGCGGCAGCTTGGCGGCGTCTAGCCTAACCTCGGTGTCGAAGTGCGCGCCCTCATCGGTATGCAGCGTCTCCCAGTGACGCATCGCGATGTCCCAAGCGGCACCCTTGGGCGCCTTGGGGCGGCCCTTGATGAAGGCGTAGGTCGTATCGTCCGGCGCGATCATGCCGGCGCGCGCGCCGCCCTCGATCGACATGTTGCAGACGGTCATGCGGCCTTCCATCGACAGCGAGCGGATCGCCTCCCCCGCGTACTCGATGACGTGGCCGGTGCCGCCGGCAGTGCCGATCTCGCCGATGATGGCGAGGATGATGTCTTTCGCGGTGACGCCGGCCGGCAGCTTGCCGTCGACGACGACGCGCATGTTCTTGGCCTTGTTCTGGATCAGCGTCTGGGTGGCCAGGACGTGCTCGACCTCGGACGTGCCGATGCCGTGCGCGAGCGCGCCGAAGGCCCCGTGCGTGGAGGTATGGCTGTCACCGCAGACGATCGTGGTGCCCGGCAGCGTGAAGCCCTGCTCGGGGCCGACGACGTGAACGATACCCTGGCGCATATCGAGTTCGTTGAAATACTCGACGCCGAACTCCTTGGCGTTGTTGGCAAGCGTTTCGACCTGCACGCGGCTCTGCTCGTCGTCGATGCCGTGGCTGCGGTCGGTCGTCGGCACGTTGTGGTCGACGACGGCGAGCGTCTTCTCGGGCGCGCGCACCTTGCGGTTCGACATACGCAGGCCCTCGAAGGCCTGCGGGCTCGTCACCTCGTGGATGAGGTGGCGGTCGATATAGAGCAGGCAGGTGCCGTCCGGCCGCCGCTCGACGACATGGTCCTCGAAGATCTTGTCGTACAACGTCTCAGGCATTCCGCGTCTTCTCTATTGGCTCGCGCAGCTCAGGACTGTCCGGCATAGGCCGAACGCCCGCGCCGAGGGACATATGCGTTATTCGAGAATCCCTAGCCCGCTGCTAAGAGAGACCGTGGGCTTAGATAGCGTCTCGACCGCCGGGCCGCAATTGCCGCCAAAGCCCCGGGTTTCTCAATCTTTCCACTGCCGCGCCTTGGCAACGAGAAAGTCGCGGAGAACCTGCACCTTCTTGGAGGATTTGAGCTCCTCCGGATAGACGAACAGGATCGGCAGCGTCGGGGGGTCGATCTCGGTCAGCACAGGCACGAGGTCGGCCTGCTCGTCCGTCATGTAGTCGGGGATCATGCCGATGCCGATTCCGGCGCGGATGGCGTAGCGCAGCGCGACCACGCTGTTGGCCCGGAACGCCGGCTCGCGCGGCCCCTTGCCGTCGCGCCCGACCGTCTCGATCCAGGTGATGGCCGTCAGGTGCTGCGCCGGCTGGCCCGCATAGGAGACGATGCTGTGCTGGTCGAGCTCCTCCAGCGTCTTGGGCGCGCCGAAGCGGCGGACGTATTGCGTCGAAGCGTAGGCGCGCACCCGGCTCGTGAAGAGCGCGCGTCGGATCAGGTCGGTCTGCCCCGGCTCGCGCGTCCATATCGCCACGTCGGCTGCGCGCATGCCGATGTCCATCTGGTCGTCGTTGAGCAAGAGCTCGACCCGGATCTCGGGGTAGAGCTCGTGGAACTCGCGCAACCGCTGCGTGAGCCATACCGTGCCGAAGCCGACGGGAGCCGTGATGCGCAGCTCCCCCGTGGGCTTGGAGGTCGTGTCGGAGAGCAGCGTCTCGGCCGTGTGCAGCTTGCTGATGACATCGGAGGTCGCCCGGTGCAGGAGCTCGCCCTGCTCGGTGAGCACGAGGCCGCGGGCGTGGCGGTGGAACAGCACGACCTTCAAGTCGCGCTCCAAGGCCGAGACCTGCCGGCTCACCGCCGACTGGCTCATGTGCAGCGCATCGCCGGCGTGCGTGAAGCTGCCCGCCTCCGCCGCCGCGTGAAAGATTCTCAGCTTGTCCCAGTCCATGGATCAGGCCCTTTGGACGTCGCGAAGTCGCCGGCACGGTGGTACGGGCGCAAGCAACGGCGCTCGGACAAGTTGCATCCGCAAATGAGCGCTACTGCTGAGACGGCCACTTATTGTGCAGTGCAACTTAGACCAGCCTGAAGCGCATGGATAGAGCGCGGCCGACGCATACCTGTCGCACGGCTATAAGCCGCGGGCACCTTCTCGGGTTTCAGGTGGTCCCCTGCGTCGAAGCGCGCGTGCGGGTTATTCCGCCGCCTCGGCGTCACGCTCGATCTCCAACGTCGCGAAGTAGCGCTCGGCCTCGAGCGCGGCCATGCAACCCATTGCTGCTGCGGTCACGGCCTGACGGTAGACCTCGTCCTTCACGTCGCCGGCCGCGTACACGCCGGGGATGGCGGTTGCGGTCGAGTCGGGCTTGGACTTGAGGTAGCCCGAGTGGGTCATATCGAGCTGGCCCTTGAACAGCTCGGTCGCTGGCGCGTGCCCGATGGCGATGAAGACGCCGTCGGCCGGGATCTCGCTCGTCTTGCCGGTCTTGGTGTTTTTCAAGCGCACGCCCGTCACCGACTTGGGATTCTCATGTCCGAGAATCTCGTCGACGGCGCTGTCCCAGATCACGTTGATCTTCGTATTCTTGAGCAGCCGCTGCTGCAGGATCTTCTCGGCGCGGAAGTGGTCGCGGCGGTGCACGACGGTGACGCTCCTGGCGAAGTTGGTGAGGAAGATCGCCTCCTCGACGGCGGTGTTGCCGCCGCCCACGACGACCACGTCCTTGCCCTTGTAGAAGAAGCCATCGCAGGTGGCGCACGCGGACACGCCGTGGCCCTTGAACTTTTCTTCCGACGGGATGCCGAGCCAGCGCGCCTGAGCGCCCGTGCAGATGATGAGCACGTCGCAGGTATAGACCGTGCCGCTCTCGCCCTCGAGCCGGAACGGGCGCTTCTTCAGGTCGACCTTCGAAATTTGGTCGAGCACGACCTCGGTGCCGACGTGCTCGGCCTGTGCCTGCATCTGCTCCATCAGCCAGGGGCCCTGGATCACGTCGGCGAACCCGGGGTAATTCTCGACATCTGTAGTTATGGTTAGCTGGCCGCCGGGCTGCGAGCCCTGGATCAGGAGCGGATTGAGCATGGCGCGCGCGGCGTAGATGGCGGCCGTATAGCCGGCCGGCCCCGAGCCGAGGATCAGCACCTTGGCGTGCCTGGTTTCAGTCATTGCGATGCTTCTCCTGCTCCCCGCATGCCCCCGGATTTAAAGGCTCGGGGTGCCTAAGATTGGGCGCCACTTAAGGCTCTGCAAGTCCCACGGTCAATGTGCGGAGACGGGCTTTGGGTGGAGGAAATCGGCCGCGCCCGATCTCCCCAAATCATTGGGCCTTTTTCGCAGGGTACGGTAGCTTGTTACGGGAGCCGGACCTTTGGGGGGTTTCAGCATGTCGAGCGTCATGGGCAGGGCCACGTCGGCGGCATACGGATTATTCGATCGCGCGTGGACGGCGGCCTGCTGGCCGCTCATCGGGTTCCTCAATCTGATCTTCCGTCCCGACCCGGAGACAGGCGCGGTTGCCTGGTGGAGAATCGCAGGCTGGGTTGTCGTCAACACCGCGCTGCTGTCCTTCGCGGTGACGCAGCTCGACTGGCGCAATCTGTTCTGGGCGCTCGTCGTGTTTCTCGTCATCCACATCCTTATCATGATGAGCAGCCTGCGCATCATGTACGAGGAAAAGCGCGTCATGGAAGGCTCGATGAAGGCGGACGCCATGCGCTTCTCCGCGCTCGATGCGGTCAACGACATGTCGATCCTGGCGTCCTCGGTCGTCTTCTACGTGGCCGGCCTCGCGGCGCTGATCGAGGCGATCGAACGCTCGGGCATGGCGACGATCCTGCGCCACAGGCCCACGCTTAACAGCGAGTACAACGAGTACCTCGCCTGCGTCCTCAACGAGGTCCCGATCGTCAACTCGATCGTCAACATGGCCGCCAACCTCGCGAAGTACTCCGACAACGTGACGGCACAGATCGTCTACAACGGCTGGACCGGCAACGGCGTGCGCCTGCTCATCGTCACCACCGTCAGCGTGATCGTCGTCCGCGCGCTGCTTCTGCGCTTCCAGCAATGGAGCCAGCAGATCGCCATGGCGCACGGGTTGGAGAGCGGCACCGTGAGCGCGGAGGGCGTAAAAAAGCGGCTGGTGCGCGTACCCACCACGCTGAGCAGCAGGCTCATGGCCTCGGCGTTGACGCATCCCGATACGCTCGTGCGCAAGCGCGCGCTCGCCGCCATGGCTAAGCTCGAGGTGCCCCACTTCGCCCGCGACTTCTTGATGAAGCTCGACACTCATCTGGAGCGCGACCTCGGCCTCGCGCACATCCGCGAGGCCTGTGCGACGATGACCGCATCCGCTCGGGAGAAGCTCGGCGGCGAGCTGGCACCCATCCTCGAAAAGCAGATGGCCTCCATCAAGGATGCCATCGACATGCAGACACGCGCGCGGCTGGAAGAACTGAAATCGATGCTGAAACGCGCCTGAGCGGAGCCGTGCAAAACCGGGGGTAGGGCGCACATGGATGACCGCACGGGCGCCGGCGCCGCAAGCCCGCCGGCCGATCTCGCCGACGCCGCGCGACGCCTCAAGGCCATCGTCATCGGCTCGTCCGGCAACCTCGTCGAGTGGTACGACTTTTACACTTACTCCGCCTTCGCGCTCTATTTCGCTTCCGCCTTCTTCCCGCAGGGCAGCCAGACAGCGCAGCTCCTCAACACCGCGGCGATCTTCGCGGTCGGCTTCCTCATGCGCCCCATCGGCGGATGGCTGTTCGGGCATTTCGCCGACCGCCACGGACGCCGGCTGTCGCTCACGGTCTCCGTCCTCTTGATGTGTTTTGGCTCGCTCATGATTGCGGTCATGCCGACCTACGACGCGATCGGCCTTGCCGCGCCCATCGTGCTGCTGGTTGCCCGCCTCATCCAGGGACTGAGCCTCGGCGGCGAATACGGCTGCAGCGCCACGTATCTCTCCGAGATGGCGCACCCCGACCACCGCGGCTTCTATTCGAGCTTTCAGTACGTGACGCTGATCGGCGGGCAGCTCATCGCCATGCTGGTGCTGCTGGTGCTGCAGCGATTTTTGCTCACCCCCGATCAGCTTGCGGACTGGGGCTGGCGCATCCCGTTCGCGATCGGGGCGGCGCTCGCGGTCGTCGTCTATTTCATGCGCCGTGACATGGACGAGACGGATGCCTTCCTCGAAGCGCGCGAGCTTGGCGACCTGCCGAACCCGCTGCGGGAGCTCATGCAGCACCCGCGCGAGGTGGCAATCGTCGTCGGCCTCACGCTCGGCGGCACCATCGCCTTCTATACCTACACGACCTATATGCAGAAGTTCCTGGTGAACTCGTCGGGGCTCTCGAAGGACACCTCGACCGTCATCTCGGCGGCGAGCCTCTTCTGCTACATGTGTCTGCAGCCGGTGGTCGGCGCCATCTCCGACGTGGTCGGGCGGCGCCCGGTGCTGTTGTCGTTCGGCGTCCTCGGGACGCTGCTAACGGTCCCGATCCTCTCGGCGCTGGAGGGCACGAAGGATGCCGGGACCGCCTTCCTCCTCATCATGGCGGCACTTGTCATCGTGAGCGGCTACACCGCGATCAACGCCATCGTGAAAGCCGAGCTGTTCCCAACGCGGGTGCGCGCCCTCGGCGTGGGCTTTCCCTACGCCGTCACGGTTGCACTGTTCGGAGGGACGGCCGAGTACGTGGCGCTCTATCTGAAGGAGATCGGCCACGCCTCCGCGTTCTACTGGTATGTGACGGGGTGCATTTTCGTCTCGCTGACGGTCTATGCGCTGATGCGCGATACCCGCCGTCATACCGCCATGGAACGGCCGCGGTAAAAGGTAGAGGGGCGCGCGCGGTCGGGCGCATCAAGCACAACGCGCTATGGCAGCGGACGCTGGGGACTGCGCAACTGAAGGGGGCCCGACCTCGAGGCTGACACATATGGCGACGTTGAGCGATATACCAGCGCTGCGGCTCGGCAGGCTCTTCGGCATACCCATCTATTTGGATGCCACCTTCCTGCTCGCTATCGTGACCATCTTTTTCGGCGTGGTGCGGCGCCAGTTCCCGAGCCTTGCGGACTACGGCATCGTCGTCCTGCTGGCGACGGCAGGTGTGTTCCTGTCGATCCTCACGCATGAGCTCGGCCATGCGCTCGTGGCGCGCCGGTTCGGGCTCTATGCCGATGAGATCCGCATCGGCGGGTTTTACGGCCTCGCGATCTTGGCTGGCTCGCCGGCGCGCGGCATCGACAGCATTCTCATCCTGCTGGCGGGGCCGCTCGCCAACGCCATCAACTCCATTCTACTGCTCCTAACTCTTGGAATGCCGACGCTTACGGATTCGCTTTACCTCGGCACTCCAATGTTCGCCTCGCCGGTCACCGACATCCCCGTCTTACGCGTGTCCCTCCAGTGGCTCGCCTACGTCAACGTGGGCATGGTGATATTCAATCTGATGCCGGCGTTTCCCTTGGACGGCGGGCGCATCGCTCGCCTGCTCCTCGGTAACGTTCTCGCCGACGCGGTGGCGGTGCGCATCATTGCCGGTCTCGGCGTCTTCATGGGGGTGTGGAGCGTGTTCGGAATTGTCAGCTATCCGGCGCTCCTCCTGGCCGGACCGATGCTCGTGCTCGCGAACTACAGCATCTGGCAGGGCGAACTGGCGGCACCGGCGGACTAGGCGCGCCGCCTTCGTGCGCGACACCCGCACCCACAGCGCCTTGGGACCCGGGTAGGAGGCGCCGAAAGCGGCGCTCGCAAGCAGGCTGGCGGGCAGGAGCGCGATGTGCTAGGTCCGCGCATCTTTTGCGCTGCACAAAGCCTCTGATGAACCTGAGAAACATCGCGATTATCGCCCACGTCGACCATGGCAAGACGACGCTCGTCGACGAGCTCCTGAAGCAATCCGGCTCGTTCCGCGAGGGCCAGCGGGTGGCTGAGCGGGCGATGGATTCCAACGACCTGGAGCGCGAGCGCGGCATCACCATCCTCGCCAAGTGCACCTCCGTCCTGTGGAAGGGCACGCGCATCAATATCGTCGACACGCCGGGCCACGCCGATTTCGGCGGCGAGGTCGAGCGCATCCTGAACATGGTCGATGGCGTCGTGGTGCTGGTCGATGCTTCCGAGGGCCCGCTGCCGCAGACCAAGTTCGTGGTCTCCAAGGCCTTGAAGCGCGGCCTCCGCCCTATCGTCGCCATCAACAAGATCGACCGCCCCGACGAGCGCCATCTCGATGTGCTGAACGAGATCTTCGATCTCTTCGCCAACCTCGACGCCACCGACGAGCAGCTCGACTTCCCCGTGCTCTACGGCTCCGGCCGCGACGGCTGGATGGCCACCTCCCCCGAGGGACCCAAGGACAACCTCGATCCGCTGTTCGATCTCGTCGTCTCCCACGTCCCTGCGCCCAAGGTGGAGGCGGGGCCCCTGCGCATGCTGGCGACGACGCTCGAAGCCGATCCATTCCTCGGCCGCATCCTCACCTGCCGCATCTCGTCGGGTGTGCTCAAGGCCGGGCAGCCCTTGAAAGCGCTCAACCGCAACGGCGCGCTCGTCGAGAATTTCCGCGTGCAGAAGGTGCTCGCCTTCCGCGGTCTCGAGCGCACGCCGGTCGAGCAGGCCGAGGCGGGCGAGATCGTCGCCGTCGCCGGCATGAGCGAAGCGACCGTTGCCGACACGCTGTGCGACCCTTCGATCGATACTCCGCTGCCGGCGCAGCCGGTCGACCCGCCGACCTTGTCGATGACCTTCCGCATCAACGACGGCCCGTTCGCCGGCCAGGAAGGCGACAAGGTGCAGAGCCGCGTCATCCTCGAGCGCCTGATGAAGGAAGCCGAGCGCAACATCGCCATCAAGGTCACGGTGTCGGAGGACAAGGATGCCGTCGACGTCGCCGGCCGCGGCGAGCTCCAGCTCGGCATTCTGATCGAGAACATGCGCCGCGAAGGCTTCGAGCTCACGGTTTCGCGCCCGAAGGTCGTGTTCAAGACGGACGCAGCCAGCGGCGAGAAGCTCGAGCCGGTCGAGGAGGTCATCATCGACGTCGACGAGGGCTTCACTGGCGTCGTCGTGCAGAAGCTGTCGGAGCGCAAGGGCGAGCTGTTGGAGATGCGGCCCTCGGGCGGCGGACGCCAGCGCATGGTGTTCCACGTGCCGACGCGCGGGCTCCTCGGCTACCAGAGCGAGCTTCTGTCGGACACGCGCGGCACGGCCGTGTTGAACAAGCTGTTCCACGCCTATGCGCCGTTCAAGGGCGAGATCGCCTCCCGCCGTACGGGCGTGCTCATCTCCAACTCTGCCGGCGAGGCCGCGGCCTATGCCATCTTCAACCTGCAGGATCGCGGGCCGTTCATTATCGGCGCGCAGACGCGCGTCTACGAGGGCATGATCGTCGGTGAGCACACGCGCGACAACGATCTCGAAGTCAATGTCGTGAAAGGAAAAAAGCTGACGAACGTGCGCGCTTCCGGCAAGGACGAGAACGTGCTGCTGACGCCTCCGATGAAGCTCACGCTTGAAAAGGCGATGGCCTACATCACCGACGACGAGCTCGTCGAGGTGACGCCGAAGTCTATTCGGCTGCGCAAGCGCTGGCTCGATCCCAACATGCGCAAGAAGATGGAGCGCTCGCGCGATCGCGAAGTGGCGTAAGCGAAAATTGCCCGCTGCGCCGTTGTTTGCTGCAAATGTTACTGTTATAGCGTTGCTGGTTATCGCCGCTTTTCAGAGGAGACCACCATGCATAAGCCGATGATCCTTGCCCTCGCCGCGATCCTGGGCAGCACCGCTGCGCTAGCCAATTCCAAGCCGTCCGGCGACGAGGCGACGAAGGTGAAAGCAACGCTCACCGAATGGGGTTGCGAAGGCGGCACGATCGAAAAAGAGACCGAGGCAACCGGCGTGTTCGAGGTGGACGACGCCAAGTGCAAGGGCGCCCAGTACGACATCAAGCTCGACAGCGCGTTCAAGATCATCAACATCTCGCGCGACTGATGCGGGCGGATTGCCCGCGCGACGGATTTGGTGCGCCGGCCGGTCAACATCGGCCGGCGCAAGACTTGAGGCCCGACTTTGAAAGGCCGACACGCACCTGCTAAGCACGCCTGAGCTACCGAGGCCCGCGCGTGGCATTCAGAAAATCCGACCAAGGCCGCCTGAGCGTCTCTGCCGACCTGAAATGGCCGGTGGGCGTCACGCCGCCGCCCGAGTTCCAGACCGCGGTCGATTTCGCGCGCGACGACGAGGGGCACCTCTTCGTCACCGGTCGCGCCGGTACCGGAAAATCGACGCTCCTGCGCGCCATGCGCGAGATGATCACGCAGGAGGCCGTCGTGCTGGCGCCCACGGGGCTCGCGGCAGTGAACGTCGGCGGCCAGACCATCCACTCCTTCTTCGGCTTTCCGCCCCGGCTCATCCGCCCCGACGACATCCGCCGCAGCCGCAACGGCCGGCTCATGCGCAAGCTCAAGGCCATCATCATCGACGAGGTGTCGATGGTCCGCTCCGACCTGATGTGGGCGATCGACCAGTCGCTGCGCATGAACCGCGGGCGCCCGCGGGAAGCGTTCGGCGGCGTGCGGCTCATCCTGTTCGGCGATTTGCATCAGTTGCCGCCGGTCGTGCAGGGCGCCGAGGTGGCCGAGCACCTCGAAAGCGCGCACGGCGGGCCGTTCTTCTTCCAGGTGCCCGCCTTGATGGAAGGCGCCGGGGTGTCGCTGATCGAGCTCGAGCGCGTGTTTCGTCAGAACGACGAGACGCTCTTGCGCGTCTTGAACCGCGTGCGCGACGGCGAGGCGACCGAGGACGATCTTGCCGTCCTCAACGACCGCACGCACGCCATCCGCACGCTGGGTGAAGGCGATTCCTACGTCATCCTCACCCCCACGAATGCCGCCGCGCAGCGCATCAACATGGCCTACCTCGAAGCGCTTCCCGGCAACGTGACGCCCTACGAGGCGGGCATCTCCGGCGAGTTCGGCGATACCGCGCACCCGACGGATGCCACGCTGCTGCTCAAGGTCGGCGCGAAGGTGATCCTCCTGCGCAACGACCCGGACCGGCGATGGGTCAACGGCTCGATTGCGCGCATCTCGCGGCTGGAGAAGTCGAGGGTGTGGATCGAGATCGACGGCAAGGTGCACGAGATCGAACCGGCGTCGTGGGAGGCGCGGCGCTACGCATTCGACCAGGCGGCGGAAAAGATCGAGGAGAAGGTGACGGGCACGTTCCGGCAGTTCCCGCTGCGCCACGCCTGGGCGCTGACCATTCACAAGTCGCAGGGGCTCACGCTCGACCGCGTTTACATCGATCTCGGGCGGGGAACCTTTGCGCACGGACAGGCGTATGTTGCTTTATCGCGGTGCCGATCACTCGAAGGCCTCGCCCTCGCGCGGCCGCTCCGGCCATCGGACATCCTTTTCGACCGGTCGGCGATGGGCTACCGCGACAAATTCCCGCGCCTCTGATTTGCGCCGGGTCAATACGCCAAGCGCAAGGCTCGGCTAGCAGAGCACACGGGATTAGGCTCTGAGCAACCAGTTATATTGCATCGCAATAAAAGAAATGTTGCGCTGCACAAAAACCTCGCGTATACAGTTGGGGTCTCATGGCTCCCTCGAGCGAAATCAATTCTACGCCAGACGAGCCGCCCCCGTCGCGTTCTACGCCCTTTCATATGGAGACCGTCATGACCGACCAATTCACCCGCCAAGCCCAAGACATGCTGGCGGCCGCCAAAGAGGCACGCATCCCCGAGAACGTCCAGGCCTTCGCCGAGGATAGCGTCGCCAAGACTCGCGAGGCCTATTCCAAGATGAGCGCCGCCACCAAGGATAGCGTCAAGGCGATGCAGGAGATCGTGCTCGCCGCGCAGGCCGGCGCCAAGACCTTCGGCGAGAAGATGCTGCATACCGCCAGCGTGAACGCCGAGGCAGCCTTCGACGCCGCCGAAGCCATGGCCAAGGCCAAGACCGTCCCCGAGATGGCGCGCCTGCAGGCCACCTTCATCCAGCAGCAGATCGCCACGGCCAGCGCGCAGACGAGAGAGTTCTTCGAGCTGTCGAACAAAATCGGCCGGCAGACGCTGGAAAGCATGAATGCCGTCGCCAGCAAGACCTTCGACCAGATGAAGAACGTCGGCTAACGCCTCCGGCGATCGACACCGTCAATGCCGCACGCAAGAGGGGCCCGCATCTCGATGGGCTCCTTTTTTGTTTACTGTGGCCCGACTTTCGGCAAACTGTTAGGTCCCGATAGGGGATACGAAATCCGGGCCGGCCGCTCGGCCGGTCCGCCCAACGCAAAGTCTTTCGATGCTGGGCGCGAGCGCACATTGCGAGATCCGCCGGGGCAACCTCACGGACGCGCCGGCACTGAGCGAGGTGTTCCGCCAGACGTGGAGTCAGGCCTACCTCGGCATTATTCCGCATGCGCACCTCGAGAGCATGATCCGCCGCCGCGGCGCCGACTGGTGGACGACGACGATCAAATCCGGAAACGGCGTGCTCGTGCTGCAGGTAGGCGGCGAGATCGCCGGCTATGCGACGCTCGGCGCGGCGCGCGTGCGCGGTGAGTACGAGGGCGAGATCTACGAGATCTACATCACGCCGACGCACCAGGGCCTGGGCTTCGGCGAGCGGCTGTTCGAGGCATGCCGCCACCAGCTCGACACGCGGCAGATGTGCGGCCTCATCGTCTGGGCGCTGGCCGACAACACCACTGCCGCCGACTTTTACTGGCGGCGTGGCGGTCGCCCGGTCGGCGTCGGCTTCGAGCGCTTCGGACCGCGCAAGCTCAAGAAGATCGCCTACGCGTGGGACTAACCGGGGACTAACCGGCACCGGCACCATCCCCTCCCTAAAACTCAGGCTTCGCTTCGGCTGAGGATTGCTCCTGCTGCAGCGCGGCCAAGCGGGGCGGCGCTCTTCCTATCGGCGGAGTGCATTGCTATACCCCGCCCCACTCTCGCCGTTCGAACTCGAGGTCTCCGATGAAGATCGCCGTGATGGGCGTTGCCGGCCGCATGGGCCAGGAGCTCGTGCGCGCGGTGCACGCGGCTCGAGGGTGCACGATCTCGGGCGCGGTGGAGCGTCCGGATTCCCCAACCATCGGGCAGGACATCGGCGTTCTCGCGGGCATCGGGCCGCTCGGCGTCGCTGTCAGCGCTGACGCGCTCGAGGTGGTCGCCGGGTCCGAAGGCATCCTCGATTTCACCACGCCTAAGGCGACCGTCGAGTTTGCCGGCCTTGCCGCCAACGCCCGCGTCGTCCACGTAATCGGCACTACGGGGCTGAAGGAGGCCGACGAAGCGCAAATCGCCGCCGCCGCGCGGCACGCCCCGATCGTCAAAGCCGGCAACATGAGCCTCGGGGTCAACCTCCTGGTGGCGGTCACCCGCCGCGTCGCCGAAGCGCTGGACGAGGACTTCGACATCGAGATCGTGGAGATGCACCACAAGAACAAGGTCGATGCACCCTCCGGCACCGCACTTATGCTGGGCGCGGCGGCGGCGGAAGGGCGCGGTGTCAATCTCGCCGAGCACTCCGCGCGCGCCCGCGACGGCATCACAGGACCGCGTAGACGCGGCGACATCGGTTTTGCCAGCCTGCGCGGGGGAAGCGTCGTCGGCGACCATAGGGTGATCTTCGCCGGCACCGGCGAGCGCATCGAGCTCGCCCATCTCGCCTGGGACCGCGGCATCTTCGCGCGCGGGGCGGTGAAGGCGCTGCTGTGGGGCAAAGGGCGGCCGCCGGGACTCTATTCGATGTCCGACGTGCTGGGCCTCTAGAGTTGGAGACCGACCGCGTGGCCCCGACGGAAGATGGCAATCACGCGCTCGTGCTGATCCGGCACGGTGAGAGCGAGTGGAACCGCCGCAACCTTTTCACCGGCTGGCACAACCCCGACCTCTCCGAGAAAGGGCTGATCGAGGCGCTCGTCGCCGCTCGCCTGTTGAAGGCCGCCGACCTACACTTCGACGCCGCCTTCACCAGCGTGCTGAAGCGGGCCCAGCGCACGCTCGAGATCATCTTGGAGGAGATCGGCCAACTCGATCTGCCGATCACCTACAACGAAGCCTTGAACGAGCGCCACTACGGCGACCTGTGCGGCCTCAACAAGGACGAGGCGCGCACCCGCTGGGGGGAGCAGCAGGTCGAGGTCTGGCGCCGCAGCTACGACGTGCCGCCCCCGGGGGGCGAAAGCCTGCAGGACACCGCCGAGCGCGTGATCCCCTACTACCGGAATGTGATCTGGCCGCAGATCAGTTCCGGCAAGCGGGTGATCGTCTCCGCGCACGGCAACTCTCTGCGCGCGCTCATCATGGAGCTCGAGGGCCTGACGGCGGAAGAGATCCTCGACCGCGAGCTTGCAACAGGCGCCCCGATCGTCTACCGGCTCGATGCCGCGGGCCGCGCGATCGAGCGCAAGGACTTGCTTCCCCGCCGCAGCATGGAAGCCCCTCCCGAGGACATACTCTAGGCGGAGCCGGGCAGGAGCGGATCATGGCAAGTCTCGGCGAACTCTCCGGCGACGGCAGCAGCAAGCAGCGCGAGCGGCTGATCGCCGTCTATATCGCCATCCTTGCGGTCGCGCTGTCGATCTGCAGCGTCGGCGGCGGCAACGCCACCAAGGACGCCACCGCCCACAACATCGAAGCCTCGAATGCGTGGGCGTTCTTTCAAGCGAAGAATATCCGCCGCAACGACGTGCGCATCGAGATCAGCAATCTCGAATTGCGGCTTGCAACCGAATCGGCCCTTTCGGATGCGGCCAAGACGGCTATTGAGGACAAGCTGAAGCAGTTCCGCGAGCAGGAAGCGCATCTCACCTCCGAACCCGAGACGGGCGAGGGCGTGAAGGAGCTCATGGCCAAGGGCAAGGTGCTCGAGACGCAGCGCGACCGGGCCATGCGCAAGGACCCCTACTTCGACGACGGGCAGGCGCTTCTGCAGATCGCCATTGTGCTCGCCTCGGTGGCGATCATCACCGGCGGGTCGATCCTCCTCGTGCTGAGTGCCGTGCTGGCGGCCGGCGGCCTTATTTCCATGCTGAACGGCTTCATGCTGCTCTACAGCTTGCCTTTCATCGGCTGAGGTCCAACCCGCATCAACGAGACAACGAGAATGACCACCTATCGCCTGCTGCTGCTGCCCGGAGACGGGATCGGGGTCGAAACCGTCGCCGAGGTCGAGCGCGTCATCGCGTTCCTCAACAAGAGCTCCAAGGGCGGCAAGTTCGAGACCGAGAGCGATCTCGTCGGCGGAGCGGCCTACGACAAGCACGGCGTTGCCGTCACCGACGCCGTCATGGAGAAGGCGCAGAAGGCCGACGCCGTGATCTTCGGCGCCGTCGGCGGCCCCAAGTGGGACAAGGTGCCCTATGCGGTGCGCCCCGAGGCCGGGCTGCTGCGGCTCAGGAAGGACCTCGGTCTCTTTGCCAACCTGCGCCCCGCCATCTGCTATCCGGCGCTGGCCGATGCCTCCTCGTTGAAGCGCGAGCTGGTCGAAGGCCTCGATATAATGATCGTACGCGAGCTGACGGGCGGGGTCTATTTCGGCGAGCCCAAGGAGATCGTCACGCTCGAGAATGGCGAAAAGCGCGCCGTCGACACCCAGGTCTATACGACGCACGAGATCGAGCGCATCGCCCGCGTCGCCTTCGACCTCGCGCGCAGGCGGGGGAACAGGGTCCACTCCGCCGAGAAGCGCAACGTGATGAAGACCGGCGTGCTGTGGAACGAGGTCGTGACGGCGACTCACAAGGCCTACGCGCCGGACGTGAAACTCGAGCACATCCTTGCCGACAACTGCGCGATGCAGCTCATCCGCAACCCCAAGCAGTTCGACGTCATCGTGACGGACAACCTGTTCGGCGACGTGCTCTCCGACGAGGCGGCAATGGCGACGGGCTCGCTCGGCATGCTGGCCTCGGCTTCGCTCGGCGCGCCCGACCCCAAGACCGGCCGACCCAAGGCGCTCTATGAGCCGGTGCACGGCTCCGCACCCGACATTGCAGGCAAGGGGCTCGCCAATCCAATCGCGACGATTGCCTCGTTTGGCATGGCGCTGCGCTACTCCTTCGACATGGGCAAAGAGGCCGACCTGCTCGACATGGCGATCGCGAACACGCTCGCCGCCGGCTTGCGCACACCCGACATCATGCAGCCGGGAATGCGCAAGGTCGGCACCGCCGAGATGGGGTCGGCCATCGTCACCGAGCTCGCGAAGCTCGCGGCGTAAGCAGTCGAATCAACTGTGGATTGCAGCTTCGCGCGGCTACGGCTGCGTGGGAGACTGCGCTGATTCGTTTTTCGTCACGCCAATTCAGGTGACGCCATGGATGAGACGAACGCGGTTGCCGACCTGCGGAGCAAGCTGGTGGAGTTTGCCGCGCGTGCCGTCGGCATCAAGAGTGGGTGCACGAACGAGCAGAGCACCAAGTTCTTTCTCGTCATGCCATTCTTGGGCTTCCTCGGCTACGATCCGACGACACCCCTCGAGGTCCATCCCGAGCACATCGCCGACTTCGGCGCCAATCCCCTCAACAAAGTTGATTTCGCCATCCTGCGCGACGGCGTGCCGATCGTCGCCATCGAGTGCAAGAAGGTCGGAACCGACCTCGTGGACGATCGCGGGCAGCTCCGAAGCTACTTCAACGCCCTCGTGGACACGAAGCTCGGCATTCTGACCGACGGCATCGTCTACGAGTTCTTCGTCGATTCGATTGAGCCGAACATCATGGACGAAGACCCGTTTCTCACGCTCGACCTCGATACGGCCGCGCGTGGGGCCGTAACGGCCGAGGTGCTCGAAACGCTACTCTGCGTGACAAAGGCGGAGTTCGATCCCGCCGACATCGCCGAAACGGCTCACTTGCGCCTGGTGCAGAAGCGCCTGCGGTCCGCGCTTGCAAGCGAGCTCGCAAACCCGTCCGAGGATTTCTGCCGCATTTTGCTGAAGTCGATCGGCATGAAGGTCTCCTCTGCCGCCATCAACCGGCACTATGGACCCATGATCCAGAGGGCGCTCGGGGAGCTGCGCCCCGAGGCCGCCGCCGAGCCAAAGGGTGCAATCGATCCCGTGAGCATTTCCGATCAGCGCATCTTCACGACGGACCGCGAGCTCGAGGTCTTCGACTACGTGCGCCGGAGGCTCGCTTTCCTCGTCAACGACGATGCGCTCTTCGACGCCATCGATGGCGTGCGCTACAAGGACTTCATCGGCAAGCTGAAGGTCTACTACTGCAAGGAGAACAAGGGCCGTCTGTTCGACCTCATCGAGGGCACCGACGGCTCCGATACGTTTATCTTCCCGGTCCCGATCGGCACCATCGTGACCGATGATCTGCGCGAGATCGACGGGGCCCTCAAGGCAACGTTCACCGCACGCGTAAAGGCGCTGTTGGACGAGACCCCCGCGGCAAAGCCCGTCGCCCGGTCAGCCTGAGAGAGCGGCCTGCACTAGGCGCCGTGGGCACGGACGATCGGACTCCCCTCCCCAGACCCAGCAAGAACCTTGCAACGAGCCGCGACCGTGCGTAAGTGAACGCCCGCGGGAGCGATCGGCTAACGTTTGGCTGGCGCCGCCCCGCTAACACAGGGCCAAAATCAGGACTGATGATGGGCTATAAGGTTGCCGTAGTCGGCGCCACGGGGAACGTGGGCCGCGAAATGCTGAAGGTGCTGGACGAGCGGAAGTTTCCGGCCGACGAGGTCTACGCCATCGCCTCGCGCCGCTCCCTCGGCCTCGAGGTCTCCTACGGCGACCACACCCTCAAATGTCGCGATCTAGAGCAGTTCGATTTCTCCAAGGTCGACCTGTGCCTGATGTCGGCCGGCTCCGCCGTGTCGAAGGAGTGGTCGCCCAAGATCGGCGCCAAGGGCTGCATCGTCATCGATAATTCCTCCGCCTGGCGCTACGACCAGGACGTGCCGCTCATCGTACCGGAGGTCAACGCCGACGCGGTGGCCGGCTACACCAAGAAGAACATTATCGCCAACCCGAACTGCTCCACCGCGCAACTCGTCGTGGTCCTGAAGCCGCTGCACGACGCCGCGAAGATCAAACGCGTGGTCGTCGCCACCTATCAGTCGGTGTCGGGCGCGGGCAAGGAGGCGATGGACGAGCTGTGGCAGCAGACCAAGGGCATGTTCGTCCCGGGCCAGGAGATCGAGCCGCAGAAGTTTCCGAAGCAGATCGCCTTCAACTGCATTCCTCAGATCGACGTCTTCATGGAGGACGGCTACACGAAAGAGGAATGGAAGATGCTGGTCGAGACCAAGAAGATCCTCGACCCGAAGATCAAGCTGACGGCGACATGCGTGCGCGTGCCGGTGTTCGTCGGGCATTCGGAGGCGGTCAACATCGAGTTCGAGAAGCCGATCTCGCCCGAGGAGGCGCGCAAGATCCTGCGTTCGGCGCCGGGCGTCATGGTGGTCGATAAGCGCGAGCCGGGCGGCTACGTCACCCCCGTCGAGGCGGCCGGCGAGTTCGCGACCTACGTCTCGCGTATCCGCGAGGACGCAACCGTCGAGAACGGCCTGTCCCTGTGGATCGTGTCCGACAACCTCCTGAAAGGGGCGGCGCTCAACACGGTGCAGATCGCAGAGACGATCATCAACCGCAAGCTCCTGCCCAACGCCGCCTGAAGCGCGGCGTTGCGGCGGCGCTAGCTCTTGCTGGTCTCGCTCTCTAGTTTGCCGAGTGCCTCGACGATCAGGGCGAGATCCTGCAGGAAGCGTTCGCGCTGCTGGCTGGGAAGAGCTGCAAGGATCTTGTCGTCGACGCGCTTTGCCAGCGGGTCGGCAGCCTTGAGGATGCGCCAGCCCTCCTCGGTGAGCATCGTCCTTGGTCCGGCGGCGCTGCAGCAGGCCTTTCTTGAGCATGCGGCGCACGATGTCGGCGAGCGTCGAGCGATCCACCCCCGTCTTCTCGACGAGCCGGGTCTGGCTCAGACCTTCATTCTGGGAGACGGCGACCAGCACCGCGTACTGCCGCGGTGTGAGATCGCCTTCGCCAACCTCCCCCTGGAAGGCATCGCTGGCGCATTGGCTAGCTCGATGCAGCAAGTGAATCGGTGATCGCTCCAGCCTGACGACCGCCATCTCGCGTGCCTTGTGCCGTGCCATGATTTTCGTTGGTCAGGTGAAGCAACGTCGAACCACCGCTTGCCGCGGTTCATCGACCCCCGTATGCCCCCACCTTTGCCTTTATGGAATAGGTTAGCGTTCGATTTGGAGAAAATACCAGATTTCGCCATTCGTCTAGAGCAAAACCAACGTGGGCGAAGAACAATTCGCAAGATAATAGCGCTGGTTATTGCGAAGGCGGAGTATCCGTATAACGACGATCCGCCGGGCGACGGCCGCCTTTACTTCGCGGGGAGCTCGTATTGCCGCAGAAGGCCGACCTGCGCGACTGCGAATGCCATCGTCAACGGCATGACGCCGAAGACCTTGAAGCTCACCCACGTATCCGTCGAGAACGAGCGCCATACGACCTCGTTCAGCACGGCGAGGAATGTGAAGAAGAAGGCCCACCGCAGCGTCAGCTTGCGCCAGCCCTCGTCGGTCAACCGAAAGACCTCGCCGAAGATGACGCGCAGCAGCGACTGGCCGACGAGCAGGCCGATGAAGAGCGCCCCGGCAAACAGCGCGTTCACGATCGTCGGCTTGATCTTGATGAAATGATCGTCCTGCAGCCACAGCGTGAGCCCGCCGAAGACCATGACGCAGACGCCGGTCACGAGCGGCATCACAGGGATGCGCCCGAACAGGATGCGTGAGGCGATGAGGGAGAGGACGGTCGCCCCCATGAAAACGCCCGTGCCCCAGAAGATGCCGGCGCGTGCGTTGACCACGAAGAACACGACCAGCGGACCGACCTCGACGGCGAGCTTCAGCAGCTGGTCTTTCAGCGCCGGCTCCGTGGCCTTGGTGTTGGTCTCGTCTGCCATCTCGTTACCTCTTCCCCAAAGGTCGCCCTGAGGCGATCGTCGATTGGCGCTCCAGTTCCACCTCTTTGGCGAGACGCGGTTGGGAGCGGATTTACAGCATTATCCGAGCTTGGTCTCGCGTGGCTTCGGGCGCGTTGCCGCCGGCCCCTCGTCCGGGCCGGAATCGGAGGCGGATCCCGGGGCCGATTGCGCCGGAGCGCCCAAATTGGACGGCGTGTTGGAGGCTACCAGCACGGGTATGTGCTTTCCCTCAGGGATGCGGTAGCGCTGCATCAGGCGCGTCAGATACCAGGCATAGGCCGCCGATAGCGGCATGATGAGCGCGACCTTGAACGCGATCCAGATGCCAATGCCATTCGTCTCCATGCCGAGCAGGTTGTAGACCTGCTCGTCCTTGAAGGTGAGGCGCACGAACTCGTTGGCGAAGGCGGTGAAGACGAAGAACCAGGCGAAGTTCCAGGTGAACTTGTCCCAGCCCTCCTTGCTGTAGTGGAATGTCTTCTCGAAGACGTACTTGAAGAAGTTGCGGTTGAACCAGAGGCCGCCGAACAGGAAGGCCGCGAACATCAGGTTGAAGATCGTCACCTTGATCTGCACCCACATCGGGTCCTTGGTGATGATCGTCAGGCCGCCGAACACCACCGTCACGGTCGAGGCGATCAGCGGGAACACGGGTAAGCGCCGCAGCACGATCCGCATGGCCACGATCGCGAAGCCCGTTGAGATGATGAGTGCCCACGTGCCCGCTAAAATGCCGTTCATGGCATTGACGATGAACATCAGCACGAGCGGTCCGAACTCGCTCAGGATGTTGACCGTCTGCTCGGCATTGAAAGGCATCAATCGCTTCAGTGCGCTCATGTGCCCGAGATCATCCTTCTTTTCCTAACAATTCTTGATTGCCCATGGTCCATCCGGAGTTTGCGTATGGTGCCTCAGTTGGACGAAGCGATGGCTTCGGCAAAATCCCCAGCATCGAAAGCTTGAAGATCGTCAACGCCCTCCCCCACCCCGATGGCATGCACCGGCAGCCCGTGCTTGGCGGAGATTGCGACCAGGATGCCGCCGCGGGCCGTGCCGTCGAGCTTGGTCATGACGAGGCCGGTGACGCCGGCGCGGTCACGGAAGACGTCGACCTGGGAAAGCGCGTTCTGGCCCGTGGTGGCGTCGAGCACCAAGAGCACGGCGTGCGGGGCGGAGGGCTCGACCTTGCGTATCACGCGAATGACCTTCGCCAGCTCCTCCATCAGCCCCTCTTTGTTCTGCAGCCGTCCGGCCGTATCGACGAGCAGCACGTCGGCGCCGCCGTCGCGCGCCCGGCTCACGGCATCGAACACGAGACCCGCCGCATCGGCACCGACCGCACCCGCGACCACCTCGGAGCCGGTCCGCTCCCCCCAGATCTTCAACTGATCGATGGCGGCGGCGCGAAATGTATCGCCGGCCGCGAGCATCACGCTCTTGCCCTCGCGACGGAAACGAGCGGCGAGCTTACCGATCGTCGTGGTCTTGCCGGTACCGTTGACGCCGACGACGAGGATGACGAACGGCTTCGCCGCGGCGTCGACCTCGAGCGGGCGTGCGACGGGGGCGAGCGCGCGCTCAACCTCCGCCTTCAAGACCGCGCGCACGTCGTCTTCGCCGATGCCCTTCTCGTAGCGGCCCTTGCGCAGCGTCGCGATGATGCGCTCGGCAGTGTCTAGACCGAGGTCGGCCTCGACCAGCACGTCCTCGAGGTCGTCAAGCATCTCGCCCGACAGCTTGCGCTTGGTGAAGAGCCCGCCGATGCCGTCGGAGAGCTTCGATGAGGTCTTGCCCAGGCCCTGCTTGAGGCGGGCGAAAAAGCCGCCCGGCTTGGCGGGCGTCGCCGCGGCTGCATCGGGTGCGGGCGCCTCGCTCGCAGGCTTCGACCCCCAGAGGCGACCGAGCGCACCTTTGGCGCCTCGCTCGCTCACGCCACCACCTCGCCCGACAGCCGCTGGCCATCGTGGCCGTTGACGCGGGCGCGCAGCAGCGCTCCGGCAGAAGCCGAGGCGGAAAGCTCGATCTCGGCGTAGTGGCGCGTGCGCCCGAGGCCGTCGCGCTCGAGCAGCACTTCGACCTCCGTGCCCGCTTGCGCGGCGAGATAGCGGGAAAGGGCTTCATTGCCCTTGCGCCGCAAATGCGCGGCGCGCTCCTTGACGAGGGAGCGCGCGACCTGCGGCATGCGTGCCGCCGGCGTGCCGTTTCGCGGCGAGAAGGGGAAAACGTGCAGATAGGTAAGCCCGCAGTCGTCGACGATGCTCATCGAGCCCGCAAACATCTCATCGGTCTCGGTCGGGAAGCCGGCGATGAGATCGGCGCCGAAGACAACGTCCGGGCGCAGCCGCCGCACTTTCTCGCAGAACGCTACGGCATCGGCGCGGCTATGGCGGCGCTTCATACGCTTCAAGACCATGTCGTCGCCTGCCTGCATGGAGAGATGCAGGTGCGGCATCAGCCGCTCCTCTTCGGCGATCGCCTGCATCAGGTTATCGTCCGCTTCGACTTGGTCGATGGAGGAGAGCCGCAGCCGCTCGAGCTCGGGGACGAGCCGCAGGATTTGGCGCACGAGGCCACCAAGCGTCGCGTCGCCCGGCAGGTCGCGGCCGTAGTCGGTGAGGTCGACACCGGTCAGCACCACCTCGCGACAACCGCCTTCGACGAGACGATGGACCTGCGCGACAACCTCGCCCGCCGGCACCGAGCGCGAAGGACCGCGGCCGAACGGAATGATGCAGAAGGTGCAACGGTGGTCGCAGCCGTTCTGCACTTGCACGTAAGCGCGCGTGCGCGAGCCGAAGCCGTCGATCAGGTGATGCGCCGTCTCGCGCACGCTCATGATGTCGTCGACCTGCACGCGCTCGCTGCCCGCGGTGGAGAGTCCGGCAAAGGTCTCGGGCTTCAACTTCTCGGCGTTGCCGATGACGTGATCGACCTCGGGCAGTGCGGCGAAGCGCTCGGGCTCCACTTGCGCCGCGCAGCCCGTCACGACGATGCGTGCTTCAGGGTGCTCGCGGCGCAGCTTGCGGATCGTCTGCGTCGCCTGGCGCACGGCCTCGCCCGTGACTGCGCAGGTGTTGACGATGATGGCATCGTCCATGCCGGCGTCAGCGGCGCATCTGCGCATCACCTCCGACTCATACGCGTTGAGCCGGCAGCCGAGCGTTATGATGAGTGGGTCTGCCATCGTTCCTTGCAACACCAGCGGCTAGCAGCAGCGACGAGAACAAAGCTCAACGCTCCAAGCGCGTGGAGGTCAGTTGAGGCAGGACGGAGCGGAGACCATCTGCAAGTGGGTCATACTCGACAACTTTGACGGCCGCTAGACCGGCGCGCGCGACAGAGTTTCCGCCGGTATCGTACCCTCGAATTCGAGCTCCGCAGGGCCACACATGAGGATGTGGCCATAAGCAGTCCAATCGATAACCAATTTCCCGCCGGGAAGTGTGACAGTCACTTGACGGTCGGTGAAACCCTTGCGCGCCGCGGCCACTGCAGCCGCGCACGCTGCGGTGCCGCAAGCCTTGGTCAGGCCCGCCCCGCGCTCCCAGGTGCGTAGCGTCAGCGCATTGCGCGCGGTCACGTGCGCCAGCGAGATGTTGGCGCGTTGTGGAAATATGGGATGGTTCTCGAGCAGCGGCCCGAAGCGGCCGAGGTCGTGGGCGTCGACGTCGTCGACCCAGAAGATCGCGTGCGGGTTACCGACGTTGACGACCGAGGGCGAGTGCAGGACCGGCGCGTCGATCGGCCCGATCTGCAGCTCGATGCGGGTGGTGTCGGCGAAGGGCTCGGCGAGCGGGATGTCCTCCCAGCCAAAGCGCGGCTCACCCATATCGATGACGACGCTGTCGGCACTATCGACGTGCGCCTTGAGCAGGCCGGCGCGCGTCTCAACCGTCACGTCGGAGCGCCCGCTCTCCTCCGCAACGATGAGCGCGATGCAGCGCGTGGCGTTTCCGCAGGCCTCGACCTCCGAGCCATCCGCATTGAAGATGCGCATGAAGAGGTCGGCCTTCTTCGAAGGCTCGAGCACGATCACCTGATCGCATCCTGGTCCCTTCGCGCGGTCGCTGAGGCGGCGGGCGTCATCGGGCGCAATCGCGATCGATTCCCGGCGCGCATCTAGCACCACGAAATCGTTGCCGAGTCCGTTCATCTTGCGGAAGGGAATGGTGGCGGAGGCGGACATGAACCCATATATGGCGCCAGGGCTTTAAAAGACAATCGAACTGAGGCTCGATCTCGATGTTCCATCGAATTGGCGGGATCGCTGTGGCCCTGGCGGGGGCGCTTGCCATCCTCGCCGCACCCGCCGCCGCGGTCATCACCAACGCCCCGGCGCCGGCAGAGCCCAGCAAGATCAAGGTCGAAAGCTTCGCCAGGGGGCTCGAGCACCCCTGGGGGCTGCAGTTCCTCCCCGACGGCCGCATGCTTGTCACCGAGCGCGCGGGACGGATGCGCCTCGTTTCCAAGGATGGCAAACTTTCGCCTGCGATATTGGAGGGTCTGCCCGAGGTAGCTGCCGTCGGCCAGGGCGGCCTCCTCGACGTTCTGCTCGCGCCCGACTTCGCCAATAGCGGGACGATCTACTTGTCCTATGGCGAGCCGCGTGGATCGTCGGAGAACGGAACGAGCGTCGCGCGCGCCAAGCTCGTGACGGACCGCAATGGCGGCGCCCACCTCGACGACGTGACGGTCATCTTCCGGCAGCAGCCCGCGGCCAACAGCGCATTTCACTTCGGCTCGCGTCTCGTGTGGGCACACGACGGCACGCTGTTCGTGACGACCGGCGAGCGCAACAAGCTGCGCGCGGAAGCGCAGAACCCGGCAAACGACCTCGGCAAGATCATCCGCATCAATCCCGACGGGACCGTGCCGGCAGACAATCCGCGGCTGCCCGGCTGGGCGCCCGAGGTCTGGTCGATCGGACACCGCAACGTGCAGGGCGCCGCGATCCGGCCCGACACCGGCACGCTCTACACGGTCGAGCACGGAGCCCGCGGCGGCGATGAGCTCAATCACCCGCAGGCGGGCAAGAACTACGGCTGGCCGATCATCACCTACGGCATCGACTACGACGGCAGCAAGATCGGCGAGGGCTCGGAGAAGCCCGGCATGGAGCCGGCGGTCTACTATTGGAAGCCGTCGATCGCGACGAGCGGGCTCGCCTTCTACACCGGCGACCTCTTCCCCGGCTGGAAAGGCAACGCGTTCGTCGGCGGCCTGGCCGGCCAGCACATCGAGCGGCTTGTCTTCGACGGCGACAACGTCGTTGCCGCGGAGAAGCTTCTGACGGACCTGGGCAAGCGCATCCGCGACATCCGCCAGGGCCCGGACGGCGCGCTGTGGGTGCTCACTGACGAGGCCGACGGCGAGATTTTGCGGATATCACCAGCCGACTGAGCGAACCCGCGGCACCCTTTGATCGTTATCAAATGACCGCCTCTTGCCGCGGGCATAGTATTCCCACCATCGCTCCTTAAGGCCAATCCGATGCCAAACAGTCAGCACACACCGGACTCTGCGCACGGTCCGCACGACGCGCCCCTGACCAAGGCGAGCCGGCGGCGGCTGAAGCTTTCGCTCAGCACGCCGCGCCCCTGCCCGTGGGGGCCCAATTGCATCTGCCTGACGCTGCCGAAGCGGCGGACGCTGCGGCGAGTAGGCCGGATCGTGCGCCAGTGGCGCACCGGGTCCGCCGCCGCGAGCGCATGTTGACGCGGGCGTACACCCAGGCCCTGCGGGGCTGACCGGGCCGGGGTTGACAGCCGAACGGGCGCGAGGGCATTGTCCGCGCCACTCAAGACGGCCCTGACCTCAGAGCCGCCGCCCCGTCCGCGCCAATGGCGTGAGGCGGGGAGGTCAACACCCGCCAGCGCGTTGCGCCCGCGGGTGCGTTTTCGTTGTGTGCAGACGGTCGCCGGGCCGTCGTATCGGGAAGGACGCATGTTTCAAACGCTGTCGGACCGCCTCTCGGGTGTCCTTGACAAGCTGACGCGGCGCGGCGCGCTCACCGAGAGCGACGTCAGCGAAGCCATGCGCGAGGTGCGGCGCGCGCTCATCGAGGCGGACGTCTCGCTCGATGTGGTCAAAGACTTCGTCGAGAAGGTGAAGGCGAGGGCCATCGGCCAGGATGTGGTGCGCTCGGTCACGCCGGGGCAGATGGTCGTCAAGGTCGTGCACGACGAGCTCGTCGCCATGCTCGGCTCCGACGCCGCGCCGATCGACCTCGCCGCAGCCCCGCCGGTCGCGATCATGCTGGTCGGCCTGCAGGGCTCCGGCAAGACGACGACGACGGCGAAGATCGCCAAGCGCCTCACCGACCGCGACAAGAAGAAAGTGCTGATGGCCTCGCTCGACACGCGCAGGCCTGCGGCGCAGGAGCAGCTCCGCGTGCTGGGCGAGCAGACGCAGGTCGCCACGCTCCCCATCATTGCGGGCCAGACACCGCAGCAGATCGCGCGGCGCGCACTCGATGCCGCGCGTCTCGGCGGCTACGACGTCGTCATGCTCGACACGGCGGGCCGCACTCACATCGACGAAGCGCTGATGGCGGAGACGGTCGAGATCCGCGACATCACGCATCCGCACGAGACGCTGCTCGTCGCCGACAGCCTCACCGGCCAGGATGCCGTCAACGTCGCCAAATCGTTCGACGGCCGCGTCGGCATCTCCGGCATCGTGCTGACGCGCGCCGACGGCGATGCGCGCGGCGGCGCGGCGCTGTCGATGCGCGCCGTCACCGGCAAGCCAATCAAGCTCATGGGCGTGGGCGAGAAGTGGGACGCGCTGGAGGACTTCCATCCCTCGCGCGTCGCGTCCCGCATCCTCGGCATGGGCGACGTGGTCAGTCTGGTCGAGAAAGCCGCCCAGACGATCGACGTCGAGAAGGCGCAGAAAATCGCCCAAAAGATGAAGCAGGGCGTCTTCGATCTCGACGACATGGCCGAGCAGTTGCAGCAGATGCAGCGCATCGGCGGCATGTCGGGCGTGCTCGGCATGATGCCCGGCATGGGCAAGATCAAATCGCAGATCGCCGACGCCAACCTCGACGACAAGATCCTGAAGCGCCAGCACGCCATCATCACCTCGATGACGCCGTCCGAGCGGCGCAACCCGAAGGTGCTCGACGCGCGCCGGAAGCGACGCATCGCGGCCGGCTCCGGCACCAAGGTCGAGGACGTCAATCGCCTCGTGAAGATGCACCGGCAGATGGCCGACATGATGAAGGCCGTGGGCCGCAACAAGGGCATGCTCAACCGGCTCGTCGGAGGTGGCGGACGCGGCTCAGCGCCGAGCGAGGCCGAGATGGCCGCCATGCAGGAGGAGCTGGCAAAGCTCGACCCCAAGGCGCTTGAGCAGCTCGCGCCCGACCTCAAGGACGCGCTCGTGCAGGGAGCGTCCAAAGGCGGATTGCCCAAAGGGCTGCCCGGTCTCGGCGGCGGGATGCCCCGGCTTCCCGGCCTCGGTGGCGGCCTGCCCGGCCTTGGCGGCGGCTTACCCAAATTCCCCGGCTTGCCGGGAAAGAAGAAGTAGCAACATCAACCAGCGATGAAGGAAGACTAGAGATGTCCGTAAAGATCCGCCTTTCGCGCGGCGGCGCCAAGAAGCGCCCCTACTACTACGTCGTCGCCGCCACCACGGCCTCGCCCCGCGACGGCCGCTACATCGAGCAGATCGGCACCTTCGACCCGATGCTCAAGAAGGACGACACCAACCGCGTCAAGCTCAACCTCGACCGCTGCAAGTACTGGCTGTCGGTGGGCGCGCAGCCGACCGATCGCGTCGCGAGGCTTCTGGACGCCGCCGGCCTCATGAAGCGGACGGCCTCCAACAACCCCGATAAGGCGAAGCCGAAGAAAAAGCGCCTGGAGCGCGAGGCGGCGCAAGCAGACAAGGCAGCCAAGGCGGCCGAGGCAGCGGCGGCGGCTCCGGCCGAGCCGGCGGCCTGATCGGCACCCGCAGCCTCCGGGTAAACATTGTTCAACCGAAGGTTGCGTATTCTTCCCCCAGTAGCGGGGGAGCTTGCGGATGCTGCGGGACGGGATCTACGGCCTTGCCTATGCCGCCGGGGGAGAGCGCATGCCGACCGAGGGCAGCGCGCTCGCCACGCTGCGGGACGGCCGTATCCTCGGCTCCGACCCCTGGGGCGGGGTGTTCTCCGGCTCCTGCCGGTTCGATTCCGAAAAGCGCCTCAACACTGTTGAGCTCCGCCTCGAGGTGCCGCCCGATGGCCGGTTGATCACCGGATTTTCGGCTGGCCCCGCCGGCGCCAGCCTCGATATCGTCTGCGCGTTCGACGGCACCGCGCCGAAGATCGCGACGATGGTCGAGGTCGCAGGCGCGCCGGTGCGAGTCGAGCTCACCTATCTCGGGCCGCTGCCGGCCTGAGGCCGGACAAATTGATCCGTATATGGCAGCCGAGTGGACATGAACGACAGACAGCGGGTTCTCATAGGCCGCATCGGAGCGCCCCACGGCGTGCGCGGCGAGGTGACGATCCAAAGCTATGCAGAGGATCCGCGGGCGATCGCCTCCTACGGCCCGCTTCAGACCGAGGACGGGAAGCGCCGCGTCGAGCTGAAGATCGTGCGCGTGACGGCGAAGGGCATCGTGGCGCGCATCGCCGGCATAGACGACCGCAACGGCGTGGAAGCGTTGAAGGGTCTCGCGCTCTACGTCGAGCGCTCGCGGCTTCCGGCCGCCGCCGAGGGCGAGTTCTACCGCACCGATCTCATCGGCCTGCGCGCCGTCGATCCCGACGGCCGCACGCTCGGCAGCGTCGTCGGCGTCGACAACTACGGCGCCGGCGACATCCTGGAGCTGCGTCTCGAGGGTACGCGCGAGACCGAGCTCATCCCCTTTGCCGACGCGTACGCACCCTCGGTCGATCTCGACGCCGGCACGATCACCATCATCCTGCCGGTCGTCGTGGAGGCGAAAGAGGAGGAGTGAGCTAGACCGGCTCGCCCTTCATGAGACGCGGCAGCTCGCCGGTCAGGCCCGCCGCCTCGCCGACGAAGAAGCGCTTGAGCACCGGCGTGCGGTCGACGAGCCCGAGCCCGAACTCGCGCACCGAGCGCACCAGCGTCGCGTCGCCCGAGAAGAGGCGGTTGAGCCCGTCGAATGCCGCCGCCGACACCGCGGAATCAAAACGCCGCCAGCGCTCGTAGCGCGCGAGCGCCTGCGCGCTCCCCGGGTCAAAGCCGAGCCGCACCGCGTCCGCGATCACTTCGACAAGCGCGGCGACGTCGCGGAAGGCGAGGTTGAGGCCCTGCCCTGCGAGGGGATGCACGGCGTGCGCGGCATCGCCGATGAGCGCGAAGCGGTCGCCGACGTAGCGGCGGGCGAGATGCGTCTTCAGCGGCCACGACTGGCGCGGCCCGTCGAGCGCGATCGCGCCGAGCTTGCCGCCGAAGCGCCGCTCGACCTCGGCGAGAAAGCCCGCATCGTCGAGCGCCATGATGCGCTCCTCGTTCGCCTTGTCCTCGGTCCAGGTGATGCACGAGCGGTTGCCCTTGAGAGGCAGGATCGCGAACGGACCCGCGGGCAGGAAGTGCTGCACCGCGCGCGCTTCGTGCGGACGCTCGTGGCGCACGGTCGTGACGATGCCGATCTGCGGGTAGCTCCAGCCGACGATGCCGATGCCGGCCGCCTCGCGCAGCCTGGAGTCGCGCCCCTCGGCAGCAACGAGAAGCGAGGCGTCGATCGCGCGCCCGTCGGCCAGGTGCACGCGTACGCCGGTTTCGCTCGCGGCAAAGTCGCGCGCTTCCCCCGGTACGATCCACTCGATCGAAGGAGCGCGCTTTGCCGCCGCGTAGAGTGCATCATAGAGCGCGGCGTTGGGCACGATGTAGGTCGCAGGGTCGTGCGCGTCGGTGACGTTGTCATAGGTGAGGAGGACGGGCCGCACGCCGGCTTCGAGGCTCGAGTCCGTGATCTCGATGCTCGTGACCGGCTGCGCCTCCTCAGCGAGCGCGGTCCACACGCCGAGCGCCTCGAGCATTCGCTTGGAGCCGGCCGAGAGTGCGGAGGCGCGGCTGTCACGCTTTGCGGTGCCGGGGCCGGCGCTGCGGTCGACAAGCGCAATGCGCAGCTCCGGTCCCAGCGCCTGTTCAAGTCCGCACGCGAGCGCGAGGCCGGCGAAGCTCGCGCCGGAGATCGTGACCACGTAACGGTCGGTCGTCGCTTCGTCAGCCATGTGCCGGCCCATGGTCAGGGACGTGGCTTGCCTGGTTGACAGGACCCGCGCCCTTCGCCCCATTACGCCGCTTGCCCTTAAAGACTAGCAGAGATCGCGAGGCCTCATGACCGCAGACGCGCCCTCCACCGCGCTCAAAGCTTTGCTCGCCGTGCTCGATCTCGAGCAGATCGAAGACAACCTGTTCCGGGGCGCGCGCGGCAGCGAGGGCTGGCAGCGTGTCTACGGTGGCCAGGTGCTGGGGCAGGCCCTGATGGCGGCGGTGCGCACGGTCGATCCAGCGCGCAGAGTGCACTCTTTGCATGGAGACTTCCTCCTCGCCGGCGATCCCTCTCTGCCCATCATCTACGACGTCGAGCGCACCCGCGACGGCGGCAGCTTCACCACACGCCGCGTCAAGGCGATCCAGCACGGCGCGGCGATCTTCACCATGAGCGCCTCGTTCCACAAGCTCGAGGAGGGGCTCGAGCACCAGAGCGCCATGCCGGCCGTGCCGGCCCCCGAGGCACTGCCTAACCCAAAAGACCTCATCGCCAGCCTCATCGACAAGCTGCCTGCGGCGATGCGGAGCTATCGGGAGCGCGACCGGCCGATCGACATGCGCGTGGTCGATATCTCGCGCTACCTCGAGCGCGAGAAGAAGGCGCCCGTCCAGCAAATCTGGTTCCGCGCGGCGGGACGGCTACCCAACGATCCGGCCGTGCATCAGGCGGTCCTCGCCTATGCCTCCGACTTCACTCTCCTGGACACGGCCCTCATCGCGCACGGCAAGCTCCTGTTCGACACCGACATCCAGCTCGCAAGCCTCGACCATTCGCTTTGGTACCACCGGCGATTCCGCGCCGACGAATGGATGCTTTACGTGCAGGACAGCCCGAATGCTCATGGCGCGCGCGGTTTCAGCCGGGGGAGCATCTATACCCGCGAAGGCGCGCTGATCGCGTCGGCGGCGCAGGAGGGCTTGATGCGGCTCCGCAGCACTACGTTTGTGCCTAACTAATAGGCAATCGACGTTCATTGCTTACCAACTAGGCAAATGGCCAATTGCCAGCCGCTCTCGGGCGCCCCGTTGCCTGCTGCTTATTCAACGAATCCAATGAGTTGCTGAGGCACCGTCAAACTGGCACGCGTCTTGACTCCATCCTATCCCGGTGGCCATCGCTGAGCACGCCGTGGCCCTCTGAAAAATGACCTTGCCGTCACGCTCGACGACCGCAAGGCGAGCATTGGGGAGAAGAGGGGTGCTTAAATGAAGTTAATCACGGCAATCATCAAACCTTTCAAGCTCGAGGAGGTCCGCACGGCGCTGAACGATATGGGCTTGCAGGGCATGACGGTCACTGAAGTCAAAGGTTACGGCCGGCAGAAGGGCCACACGGAGATCTACCGCGGCGCTGAATATGCCGTGAGCTTTCTGCCCAAAATCAAAATGGAGATCGTCGTTCCATCCGCCCAGGTCGACAAGGCGCTCGAGGCAATACAGCGCGCCGCCAAGACCGGGCAGATCGGCGACGGCAAAATCTTCGTTTCGCCGATCGAACATACGGTGCGCATCCGCACCGGTGAGGCAGACGATAACGCACTCTAGTTGCAACCGACGATTGGCCTGATCGCCCAAAGTCGCACGAAGGGAAAGGGGAGTTCTCACGATGAAATTGACCGGACTGATACGCACCGCTGCAACGGGTGCCGCCACCGCGGCACTCTATGCATGGACGGCACTGCCGACTTTTGCGCAGGACGCAGCTCCCGCTGCTCCGCCGCCGAAGCTGGATTCCGGCGACACCGCCTGGATGCTTACATCCATGGCGCTCGTTCTGATGATGACAATCCCGGGCCTGGCGCTCTTCTACGGCGGCATGGTGCGCAAGAAGAACGTGCTGGCGGTGCTGATGCAGACGTTCGTCACCACGTGCTTGGTGACGGTGCTGTGGGTGGTAGTCGCCTATTCGCTCGCCTTCCGAACGAACCCCGACGACTTCTACAACGCCTACTTCGGCGGCTTCGACCGCGTGCTGCTCGCCGGCATGGGCAAGGACACCCTGCAGGGAACCATCCCTGAGTCGGTGTTCATGTGCTTCCAGATGACGTTCGCCATCATCACGCCGGCGCTCATCATCGGATCGATCGTCGATCGCATGAAGTTCTCTGCGCTAATCATCTTCATGTGCGCTTGGCTGATCCTCGTCTACGCTCCGATCTGCCACTGGGTGTGGGGCGGCGGCTTCCTTGCAAAGTCGGGCGTGCTCGACTTCGCGGGTGGCACAGTCGTTCACATCAACGCCGGCATCGCTGGCCTCATGGCCTGCCTCGTACTTGGCCGGCGCACGGGCTACAAGACCGAGAACATGGCGCCCTTCAACCTCGTCCTGACGGTGATCGGCGCTTCGTTGCTGTGGGTCGGCTGGTTCGGCTTCAATGCCGGTTCGGCTGTCGCCGCCAACGGCTCGGCCGGCATGGCCATGACGGTCACGCAGGTCGCCACCGCTACGGCGGCGCTTGCGTGGATGTTCGCGGAGTGGCTGGTGCACGGCAAACCGAGCGTGCTCGGCATCGCTTCCGGCGCAGTTGCCGGTCTCGTGGCGATCACACCGGCTTCTGGCTTCGTCGATGTCAAGGGTGCCCTTGTCATCGGCGCGGCTGCGGGCGTCGGCTGCTACATCTCTGCCACCGGCCTGAAGCGGCTCCTTGGTTACGACGACAGCCTCGACGTGTTCGGCGTACACTGCATCGGCGGCATCATCGGCGCGCTCCTGACGGGCGTGTTCGCGGTGCAGGCGATCGGCGGTACGGCCGGCGTGCTCGAGGGCAACTTCGCCCAGCTTCCGATCCAGGCCTACGGCGTGATGGCCACCCTGATCTGGAGCGGCGCGGTGTCCTTCGTGCTCATGGTGCTGCTGCGCCTCACCATCGGCGTCCGCGTCTCCGAAGCGGCCGAAGTGGAAGGTCTGGATCTCGCGCTGCACGGCGAGACGGTCCAATAGGTCAACGAGGCGGCCGGGGATCAACCCCGGTCGCTCCTCACAAGCTCCCGAGCGTGCGCCTTCCCCTAGGCGTGCTCCAAACTCGGCCCGGTCGCCTCGTGCCTCCGGGCCGTTTTTTTGTTCCGGCCCACCTCAAGGCGGCCGCTAGGGCAGGATGGTTATCGTCGCCCCACGGCGCGCGCACTCGATGAGCCGCAGTAGGTGACCGCGCGAAAGCGCGATGCAACCCTCCGTGGGCTTCATGCCGGGGCCGGCGACGTGCATGAAGATCGCGCTGCCACGGCCTTTGACGCGCGGGGTCTCGTTGTAGCCGAGGACGACGATGACATCGTAGAGATGATCGTGCCGCCAGAGGTGCTCGGCGCTCGTCGGATAGAGGTGGCGCACGCGCCGATTGTAGTTCCGGTCCGCGGGATCGTCGCACCAGCCGTCGCACCGACCGAGCGCGGCGATCGGGAGCCGCGTCCGCGGCCGCATGAGCCGGTCGCCACGATAGAAAACCTCGCGCAGCGCAAAGCGGCCGACGGGCGTTGCCCCATCTCCCTCGCGCTTGCCCACCCGCCGCCCGGTCCGGCCCAGCGCACAGGGAAAACGCAAGGCCCCAGAGGCCAGGATTCCTCGCTGCGCGCCGGCCGCAAGGGCCCTCACGATGAGTTGCGCGCCCGCCTGTGGACCATTGCGTCGTGACTTCATTGGAGCTTCCCGGCGACCGTGCTATTCGCATCCCACAAGAAGATGCCACCGACCAAGGCTCATACCGGCCGGCTTGGGCCCTGTCTCTACCGGAGCCATCCAGCATGACGACTGCCCGCAGGATTCTCATCGTGGACGACGATGAGGAGCTTCGCGAGACCCTTAAAGATCAGCTCGTTCTCCACGACGAATTCGAAGTGCTGACGGCCGGCACCGCGTCGAAGGGAATGGAGCTGGCGAAGGCCGATCATTTCGACCTGCTCGTGTACGACGTTTCGCTTCCCGACATGGATGGCCGTGAGGCCGTGCGGCTCCTGCGCAAGGGCGGCTTCAAAACCCCGATCGTCATGCTGACGGGGAATGTTTCGGACGCCGACCAGATCCTCGGTCTCGACGCCGGCGCCAACGACTACATCACGAAGCCGTTCAAGTTCGCGGTGCTGCTCGCCCGCATACGCGCGCAGCTACGTCAGCACGAGCAAAGCGAGGATGCGGTCTTTGCGATCGGGCCCTATACGTTCAAGCCGGCGTCTAAGCTTCTGCTCGACGAGAGGGGCGCGAAGATCCGCTTGACCGAGAAGGAAACCTCGATCCTCAAGTATCTCTATCGCTCCGGCGACAAGGTCGTCTCGCGCGAGACGCTTCTGCACGAGGTGTGGGGCTACAATGCCGGCGTCACCACGCACACGCTCGAGACGCACATCTACCGGCTGCGCCAGAAGATCGAGAAGGACCCATCGAGCGCCGAGCTCCTCGTCACCGAAACCGGCGGCTACAAGCTCGTTCCCTGACGATTCGCCAGCGAAAGCGCCGCGCGATCCACATCATCTTGACAGCGGGCGACCTGCCACTGGACCCGGGTTGGCGAATCATCCGACCCTCCCGGTATAGCTCGCGTTGCGCGGGCATATGCTGGGAAAGAGTCAAACGATGGCAGCCGATACCATTATCGACGCGCTTGCGCGGCTCCCGATCTTTGAAGGCCTCACGCCGGCACAGATCCGCGAGATCGGCGCCAGGGCGCAACGCGCGATCTATCATCCCGGCAGCGTTATAATCGAGGAGAATGCCGAAGGCGATGCGGCGATCCTGATCGTCTCGGGCGAGGCCGCGCGTGTCTCCGGTCCGGAGCTTTACGCGCGCATCGAACCCGTCGCCCCCGGCTCGCTCATCGGCGAGGCGTCGATGCTGATCGAGACCACGCACAGCTCGACCGTAGTGGCGCGCGGAGAAGTACGCGCCCTGCAGGTGACGCGCGATGAGCTTCACGCTCAGATGCTCGAAGATCCCTCGATTGCCGAAACACTCATCCACAACATCGCGATGCGGCTCATGCGCATGGCCGAGGAATTGCGCCAGGTCGACGCCTCGCTGGGACGCGCGCAGGCTGCCGTACCGGGCGCGCTGCCGCAGCTTTCGCGGCCGGTGGCGTTGTTTCCCGCTCCGGTCCATTAGGCTCGATCGGCGAGCAGGGCCATTTAGGTAAATTTAAGTCGGGAAGGCATGAAAAAACGCCCAACCCCGGGGGGAGGGGTTGGGCGTCGAGAGCGCTTTCGCGCGTGGTGCCGGGAGGGAAGCCGGCACCGCAGATGATGTCTTTCGGCTAGACGGGGGGCACTACCGATACAGGGTGACATCACCTGACCAGCTTGACTTAAGCGCAAGCGGGCAGAGTTCAATAGAGCCCGGAGGCCCTTCTCACAAAAATGTTACCGCCCGGCTGGGGTTTTCCCCAGCTCTGCGGTTGCCGCGAGTCCGAACAGCCACACCGGCCCAAGGCCGTGCTGGCAGCATCAGGGAGTAGCCATAGGCTTCCCGATGGTCTTTATAGTGAACAAATCAGCGTCCAATTGGACGCTCTTGGCGAGATCGGAGACCTCCACGCGGGTGTCTGACCCCTGCGCGTCGCGCGTCACCCACTCCTTCAGCTCAAGGTTGGGCTTGGTTGCAAGGTAAAGCTTGATACGACCTGTGGTATTAGGATCTTTGTCCTCCAATCCTAGCACCAGCATGTCGTCCGATTCCTGCAGCTCGGTGATGCGGGCGTCGCGGACAAGATTAACATCCGTCCTGAGCAAAAGGCGGAAGGGTGTCTGGTCGAGGGCCACCCGATCCTCATTGTTGAGATCGAGATCCTGGATGGCCAGGTAGCGGCCGTCGGAGACGACGATCTGCCGCGACGGGCGCGCATAGTCGAAGCGGAAGCGCCCCGGGCGGGACAGGTAGAACTTGCCCTTCATGCGGCGGTTGTCGGCACCGGTCTGCAGGAAGCTGCCCTGCAACGTATTGATGCCGCTGAAATAGCCGCTGACCTTGTTGACGACGTCCTTCTGGTGCCCGTCAAGCGCGATGCCGTCGGCGGAGTTGGTCGGCGCGACCTCGGCATTCCACGCGGCATTGCCGGCGTTGGATGGTTCGCCAGGCTTTGCCGCGGCATCGGCCGGCTTTGCCGCGGCATCTGCCGGTTTTGTCGCCGGGTCCGCCGGCTTCGCAGCGGGTGTGGCTTCGGCGGGCCTCTTGGCCTCGACGGGCTTGGGCACATCCTCGCCCTGGGCCGCGAAGGAAACGAGCAGGAGTCCGAAGCACGACGTTGCTGCCAACGCCATAGATCTCATGTGATGCATCGGTCGCCCGAGCCTCCGCGAATCGAATTCGGTTGCCGCTGATCTTTGATAAATGCCCCCGGATGGCCGGAAAAGACCTGGCGCTCCCGACTTTCCCGAACATTGCGACGAGATGTGGGCGATGCGTTGGCGGAATAGCTGCGCCGAGCGCGCTAGCGCACGGATGCGCGTACCGCGTCCCCGTCACGCCCCGTGATGAGGATCTCGCGCTTACCGATGCCGGTTGGCGGGCCGATCAGCCCCTCGCGCTCCATACGCTCGATGACGTCGGCAGCACGATTGTAGCCGATCGACAGACGGCGCTGCAGATAGCTCGTCGAAGCCTTGCGGTCACGCAGCACGACGGCGACCGCCATGTCGTAGAGGTCGTCCTCGCTTGCGGCGCGCGGCGCGCCGTCTCCCGCTTCGGCGGGAACCGCGGTGTCCGTGATGCCTTCGACATAGATCGGAGGTCCCTGCCGGCGCAGCGCCTCCGCGATGCGCTCGACCTCGTCGTCGGACACGAACGGCCCATGCGCGCGGATGGTCTGGCCGGAGCCCAGCGAGTAGAGCATGTCGCCCTGGCCGAGGAGGGCCTCGGCGCCCTGCTCATTGAGGATGGTGCGGCTGTCGATCTTGGAGGCAACCTTGAAGCTGATGCGCGCGGGGAAGTTCGCCTTGATGGTCCCGGTCACGATGTCGACCGAGGGGCGCTGCGTCGCCATGATGAGATGGATGCCGGCCGCGCGCGCCATCTGAGCGAGCCGCTGCACCGCCGTCTCGATCTCCTTGCCGGCGACCGTCATGAGGTCCGCGAACTCGTCGACGACCACGACGATGTAGGGCATCGTCTCGGCCTGCATCGGCTGCTGCTCGTAGACCGCCTCTCCCGTGCGCTCGTCGAAGCCCGTCTGCACGGTGCGTGCGAGCGATTCGCCGCGGCTTTGCGCCTTGCGCACGCGCGCATTGAAGGCCTCGATGTTGCGCACCGAGAGGCTAGCCATGCGCTTGTAGCGCTCCTCCATCTCGGCGACGGCCCAGTTGAGCGCGGCCACCGCCTTGTGCGGATCGGTCACGACCGGCGTCAGCAGGTGCGGGATGCCGTTGTACACCGACAGCTCCAGCATCTTGGGGTCGATCATCAGGAGGCGGCAGTCGAGCGGCGATCGCCGGTAGAGCAGCGAAAGCACCATGGCATTGACGCCAACGGACTTGCCCGAGCCTGTCGTGCCGGCGACGAGCAGGTGCGGCATGCGCGAAAGGTCGGCGACGATCGGCTCACCGCCGATCGACTTGCCGAGTGCGAGCGGCAGCACGGCGTCGGAGGAGCGGAACGGTGGCGATTCGAAGATGTCGCGCAGATAGACTGTTTCACGGCGCACATTCGGCAGCTCGATGCCGATGACGTTGCGGCCCGGAATGATCGCGGCGCGCGCGGACGTGACGCTCATGGAGCGCGCGATGTCCTCGGCGAGTGCGACGACGCGGGACGACTTGGTGCCGCGCGCGGGCTCGAGCTCGAACAGCGTGACGACGGGGCCGGGCTTGATCTCGCGCACCTCGCCCTTGATCGAGAAGTCGGCGAGCACCTCTTCCAGGAGGCGCGCGGTACCGCGCAGCACCGTCTGCGACAGCTCGCTGCCCGCCTTGCCGGGTGCGGGCCGGCGCAGGAGGTTCATCGGCGGCGGGCGATAGGCCGGCGTGGTGCGCTTTCCCGTAAAGCCGCCAAACAGCGTAGCCTTGCGCGATCGCGGCGCGTCGTTCTCGTCGTCCGAGGCGGATGCGGTAGGCTCGGGTGTAGGACGCTCAGCCGAATTCGGCGCGAAGCGCTCGGCGATGGCGCGGCTTTCGGCATCCGTGTTCTCGTCGAAACCGTGCTCGCGGTCCGTCCCCATGCCGCCGGTCGGCCACGGCGTGCGCGCCTCGGCGGCGACCGCCGCCTGAGCGCGCCGCAGGATGCGCGGCATCGTCGTTGGAACATCGAAGATCGAAGGTTCGGACGGCTCCGGCTCTTCCTCGTGGGGAAGCTCGGGCAGATAGGGCTCGCGGCGCCCGTCGAGGCCCGGAAGCTCGTGGCCGCGGCTCCGACTGCCCGCGCCGGCAAACGCAAAGGCACCAGCGCCGGTCGCAATCACCGGCTGATGTTCGCCACCCGGACCTGCAAAAGCCGGGGTCAGCCGTGCCATCCACTCGCGCCCCGAAAGCCATTGCGGAACCAGTCGAGAGAAAAGTGACTCGCGGCGGCGCGCGAGCTGCCGGCTGTTCTTCAGCAGGCGGCTCAGGTCGTCGCGCTCGAGCCCGATGCTGTAGCCGAGCGCGGCAAATCCACCGAGGAAGTAGGCGAGCCCGGCGAGCGGTAGTGCGCGCTCCATCCCGGCCAGCGAGAAGAGCGTCGCCGTCAGGCGGAAGAGCCAGTCGCCGACGATGCCGCCGAAACTGTGCGCAAAGGGCCAGCTCGCGGTCACGGGAAGCGCTGCGAAGCCGCCGGCGAGCAGGAACACCGACAGCGGGAAGATGCTCGTCTTCTTGCGGTTGGCGAAGATGCGCTCCGCGATCATCAGCTCGATGCCCCAGAACATGGGTGCGAGCAGCAAGAAGACGGAGGCGAAGCCGAGCGTGTTGAGCATCACGTCGGCGAAGATGGCGCCGCCCGCCCCGAACATGTTCGTTGGCGCGCCGCCGGCCGCGTGCGTGAGGCTGGGGTCCGATTTCGACCAGGTGAGAAGGCTTGCCCATGCAACGGCGACGCCCGCAAGGAGGAGGGCACCTCCGGCGCGGCTTAGCCAACCCAGAAGCCTGTCCTCCATATCGACGGAGAGCAGGCGTCTCGGGTCACCATGTGACTCGAGCGGCATGACGGCGAACGTACTCTTTACGCAAATACTACTACTAAGCGTTCGAGCGCCTCGGCGATGGTCGTCGCGTCATGCACCAATGCGAGCCGCACGTAGTTCGTGCCCGGATTGGTCCCGTCGCGCCCGGCCTGCGCCAGAAAGGCACCAGGCAAAACCTTGACACCGCCGCGTTTCCATAAGGTTACCGCTGCGTCACCGCCGCCGCCGAAGTTGGAAACATCGAGCCAGAGGAAGAACCCGCCGGCGGGACGGGCGTAGCCGAAGCGGCTGCCGAGCACGCGATCGCAGGCGTCGTACTTGGCCCGGTAGGCGTCGCGGTTGGCGGCGACGTGAGCTTCGTCCGCCCACACGGCGGCCGAGACGTGCTGCGCCGGCCCCGGCACCTGCGGCGCCACCATGTTGCGGATCTCGGCGAACGTCTCGATGAAACGCGCGTCGCCAGCGCAGAAGCCCGAGCGCAGGCCGGGAAGGTTCGAGCGCTTCGACAGCGAGTTGAAGACGACGAGGCTGCGGAAGCGGCCAGGCGTAGCGGCGGCGACGGCGAGCGCGCCTGGCGGCGGCTCATCAGCGTAGATCTCGGAGTAGCACTCGTCGAAGAACAGCATGAAGTCGTGGGCGCGTGCGAGCTGCAGCGCACGCCCGATGTAGGCCTCACTGGCAACCGCGCCCTGCGGGTTCGCGGGCGAGCACAGGTAGAGCGCGACGGTGCGACCGAGCAGGGCCTTGTCGGAAGCGATTGCTTCGAGGTCGGGCAGGTGCCCCGTCGCCGCGGTGGCGTTGAGATAGACCGGCTCGGCATCGACCGCGAGGGCGCCCCCGATGTAGGCGCTGTAGTAGGGATTGCACAGGAGCACGGCGGGGCGGCCCTTGACCTGCTTGCGTCCCGCGGCGGGCAACGCGGCGAGAAACAGCCCCTCGCGGGAACCGTTGAGCGGCAGCACCTCGCGTGCGGCGTCGGGAGCGGCGGCAGCGCCGTAGCGGCGCCCCACCCAGGCTGCGATCGCCGCGCGCAGCTCCTGCGTGCCACGGATCGGCGGATAGCGGCCGTAGTCCGCCATGGCTTCGGTGAGCTTTGCGGCGATGAACGCGGGCATCGCCTCGCGCGGCTCGCCGATCGTCAGGTCGATGGGCTTGGCGTGTCCCGGCTCTGTGCCGCCGAGCAGACGGCGGAGCTGCGTGAACGGCGACAGGATCACGCCCTCGGCGAGCGCCGCCAATCCGGATTGCGAAGGCATGGACGTCCCTGCACGAAGTTTAGCGCCGCGGCGCTCCGCGAGAGGCCTTAGCGGCCGCGCGGCGGCGCGTCTACATCGTCGCTTCGCCCGCGCAGCGGACGCTCGGCAGTGCTCTCTTCACTCAAGAAGGCGCGGTGTGTGAGTATCTCTAGAGGGCGCGCGGCTTCGTTTGGGCGCCCGAGCTCGTTTGCTCGCAGGGCTGCCTAGCGGAAGTATGTCATGGCCGGGATGTCGCCGCCGAGGCGGAGTGACCCGGTGCAGCCGGACATTTCCAGCGCGAGCGTGAGGAGGATGATGGCAAAAAGAACCCGATACATAGCTATCTCCGGCAGCGGACATTGGCGTCGGCGGCTCCCGGCAGGGTGAAGATTTTTGGTTAAGGTTGGGTTGATGGGAAAAAAGTTAGGCGTCTCAATGGCTTCCAAGACCATCTGATGCGTGCTCCCGTTCGGGATCATCGCGGCCCCGGCTACCCCTCTCATGGCGCATTGTTCCCGATCGGGAACATGAACCGGAATCTTTACCAGTATCGCCTTCAATGTTCCCGCTCGGGAACATTTCATGTGATTTGGACCCGACTCACCTTATATGTTCCCGAGCGGGAACATTCTACGTGACCACCCCCACACTTTGACCATATGTTCCCGAACGGGAACATCGAGGACCCATCAAATGGCTCAGCAGCTGGACCCCAAAACTCAGGAATCAGCCCGCGCCCTCGCATCCCAATTTGGTGCCTTGGTTCGCGAACGGCGCGAAACCCTGAAGATGCGCCAGGACGACTTGGCGCTGGCGACGGGCTTTGGCCGGAGGTTCATTATCGAGCTTGAAGCAGGCAAACCAAGCTGCCAGCTCGGCCGCGCGCTTATCGCTGCCGCCGCAGTGGGTCTGCGTCCCTTCGACCTCATGACGAATCTTAGCGACGACAACGCGCTGCTCCCCGACCTCACCGACGACCTCCCCGACATCCCCGAGGATGCCGAGCCGTGAGCGAGCTCTCCGTCTACTACGAGGCACGTGTCGTCGGCACCATCGAGCTGCACGCCGAAGGTCCCGCCTTCGTCTACGCGCCCGAGTGGCTGCGCACGCGCGGCGCCTTCCCGCTGTCGCTGCTGATGCCGCTGTCGCCGCGCCGCGTGCCGGCGAAAATTTTTCTACCCTGGGCCGCGAACCTGCTGCCCGAGGCGACGCAGCTCCGCGCCATCGGCTTGAAGCTCGGCGCCGCGCCGGAGGACGTGATCGGCATCCTCGCCGAGCTGGGCCGCGACACCGCGGGCGCGCTGTCGATTGGCAAGCCGGGCTCCACGAGCTCCACCGACTGGCGCGCGGTGCCGAGCGCGAAGGCGCTTGAGCGCATCATCGAGGAGCTGCCGAGCAAGCCGTTTCTCGTCGGCGAGGACGGCGTGTCGATGTCGCTCGCCGGCGTGCAGAGCAAGATCGGCGTGGCGATCAACGCCAAGAAGCAGATCTGCATCCCGATCAACGGCGCGCCCTCGACCATGATCCTGAAGCCCGACGCCGAGCGCCTGTTCGGCGGCGTGCAAAACGAAGCCATGTGCCTCGTGCTCGCGCGCCGCCTCGGTCTCAATGCCCCCGCCGTGACCACCGGCTCGGCCGGCAAGCGCTCCTACTTGCTCGTCACGCGCTATGATCGCCTTGAGCAGCAGGGTCGCTGGCGCCGCCTGCACCAGGAGGATTTCTGCCAGGCGCTCGGCAAGCCGCCGTCGGCCAAGTACGAATCGAACCAGACCGGCATCCCGGGGCCAACGCTGCCGCAGATGTTCGCGCTGACGCGCAACGCCATGCGCGCGCCCGACGTCGTCGACCTGCTCGACTACGTCATCTTCAACGTCATCGCGTGCAACACGGACGCGCACGCCAAGAACTACTCAGCGATGATCTCAGGCCAGGGGTTCAAGCTGGCGCCAATCTACGACGTCATGTGCGGAGCCGTGTGGGAGCACGTCACGCGCAATATGGCGCAGAAGATCGCCGGCAAGAATCGTGGCGAGCATCTGAAACGGCGGCATTGGCAGCGGTTCGCTGCCGACTGCGGGCTCAACGCGCCGCGCCTCGTCGCGCGCGTGGAGGCCCTGGCGAAAGCGGCACTCACGGAGACGCGCGCTGCTGCTGCCGAAGTCGCCGCCATGCCTGCGGGACCGCATCCGCTGATGGAGCAGGCGTGTGAAGCGATCGAGGCGCGCGCGAAGGCATTGCTGTCCGGGCTAGCGGACGACAGTGCGACGGAGGAGAAAGCCGGGCCCGCCAAGGAGGCGAAGACCCGCAAACCCGCAAGCCCCGCGCGGGCGACGTGAGGTCAGACGAGCGGCTCAGCGGATGCGGCGCGGGTTCATGTAGAGATCGGCTTCCTGGCGCTCGATCTGCGGCCTGACCTTGCCGCGGCGGATGTCCTTCCACAGGCGCCGCATGTGTCGGCGGCAATCGCTGTTGAAGATCTGCATCGCCGCGAACATCTGCAGCACCGTCAAGAGGCGCCGGTCGGCGTGGTCCTGGCGCACCTTGCACTTCCACTTGCCGCCGATGGAGAAGATCTTGCCGTCGAGCGTGCCAACCGGCTTGTCCTGCTGATCGTACAGCGTGTAGTCGCCGCCGAGGTTGATCAGGTCGCGCCGCAGCCGGTAGAAGTGCGGCTCGCCGTCGCGCATGATGAAGAACGAGAAGTTCTCCGGCAGCAGCGGCCATTTGTTGGCCGAGCGCTCCAAATAGACGATGAAGTGGTCGTCGTCGGTGTTGATCGAGTAGGTCATCACCGGCAGCCCGCGCGCGGCGATCGTCTGCTGCAGCGACCTGCCGATCATCAGGTCCATGGTCGCGCGCCAGTTAAGCGATTCGCTGAAGAGCTTAAAGACGAGGCGCTTGTCCATACCCTGCGCCTTCTCCCACAGCTCCTCGCGGTAGCCGATGAGACCGGTGCGCTCGCCGCCCTCGAGCACCTCTGCGAACATATCCATGTCGGAGGTGAACTGCCGCGACTTGGCGCGGTTGCGCGAGCGTCTGTAGATGCCGAACTCGAAGCGGTTGAAGTTCGTCACCCAGATGTCGACGACGAAGTGGTACCAGCCGTTCTGGATCGCTTTGGCGGATACCGCCTTCGACACGCCGGCAACCTTCGTCGCGGCGGTCTGCTCTATGGCCTCGGCGCGCGCGTCACGGGCCGCGTCGCTAGCGGCGGCGTCGGCCGCGTTGGATTCCTTGCGGGCTGCGGCTGCGGTCATTAGTTTGCCTCCGGCATAGCGCGCCAAATGGCGCGAATCACTTTGCTGAAAGCGTACACCGCGCCCCGCGGCACAACATGACTAGCGGCGAATTCTCCCGGGAAAAACTCTAGGCCTGCCCGCGAGATCCGAAGATGGCGCTGCCCACGCGCACGTGCGTTGCGCCGAACGCAATCGCCGTCTCGAAGTCGTCGCTCATGCCCATGCTGAGGCCCTTCAAGCCGAGCCCGGCCGCAAGCTTCGCAAGGAAAGCGAAGTGCACCGCGGCTTCCTCCTCGAGCGGGGGGATGCACATCAAGCCGGCCACATCGAGCTTGAGCTCATCGCGGCAGAGCGCCACGAGCGCAGGCGCCTCCCTGGGCAGCACGCCAGCCTTCTGCGGCTCCCCTCCGGTGTTGACCTGGATGAAGAGGGAGAGCCGCTTGCCCTGGCGCTGCATCTCCTCGGCGACGGCGCGCGCGATCTTTTCCCGGTCGACCGAGTGGATGGCGTCGAACAGCTCCACCGCCTCCTTCGTCTTGTTGGATTGCAGCGGGCCGATGAGATGCAATTCGACCTCGGGAAATTTGGCTTTCAGCGGCGGCCATTTGGCCTTCGCCTCCTGCACGCGGTTCTCGCCGAAGAGGCGCTGACCGGCTTGCAGAACGGGAACGATCGCCGGGGCTTCGAAGGTCTTGGAGACAGCGATCAGCTTCACGTCCGCGGGATCGCGCTTTGCCCCGCGGGCGGCAATGGCGAGCCGCGTTTCCACCTCCCGGAGCCGGCCTGCGGCGTCATCCGTCATCTGCAGCGCCTCGCCCATGCTCATGCCGCCTTGACCCGTTTGTAGCTTTAAGGCTCATTACGCCGCGCTAAACCCAAAAAACATGGGAAGAGATTGACGCCGTATGGCCAACGACAGCTACGACGCGCCCACTCGCGAGAAGCACTGGCAGGAGGTTTGGGAGAAGGCGGACATTTTCCGCGCCTCCAACGACGACCCGCGCCCGAAGTGCTACGTGCTCGAGATGTTTCCCTATCCATCGGGACGCATCCACGTCGGCCACTCCCGCAACTACACCATGGGCGACGTCTTCGCCCGCTACAAGCGCGCCAAGGGCATGAACGTGCTGCATCCCATGGGCTGGGACGCGTTCGGCATGCCGGCGGAAAACGCCGCAATGGAGAACAAGGTCGATCCGGCCGTATGGACCTACCAGAACATCGAGACTATGAGGCGCCAGCTCAAGTCCATGGGCCTGTCGCTCGACTGGTCGCGTGAGATCGCGACCTGCTCGCCCGATTACTACCGCCACCAGCAGAAGCTCTTCCTCGACATGCTGAAGAAGGGCCTCGCCTACCGCAAGTCCTCCAAGGTCAACTGGGACCCGGTCGACCACACGGTGCTCGCGAACGAGCAGGTGATTGATGGCCGCGGCTGGCGCTCGGGCGCGCTCGTGGAGCAGCGCGAGCTCACGCAGTGGTTCTTCAAGATCACCGAATACGCCGATGAGCTGCTGGAAGCTCTAGAGACGCTCGACAAGTGGCCCGAGAAGGTGCGCCTGATGCAGGCGAACTGGATCGGCCGCTCCGAAGGCCTGCTCGTGCGCTTCGCGCTCGACAAGGAGACCGCACCCAAAGGCCAGAACGAGGTCGAGGTCTATACGACGCGGCCCGACACGCTGTTTGGCGCGGCGTTCATCGCGCTCGCCCCCGATCACCCGCTTGCCAAGGCCGCGGCGAAGGACAACCCGAAGCTCGCCGCCTTCTGCGAGGAGTGCCGCCACATGGGCACCTCCGTCGCCGAGCTCGAGACCGCCGAGAAGCAGGGCTTCGACACCGGCATCCGCGCGGTGCACCCATTCGACAAGAACTGGAAGCTGCCGGTCTACGTGGCGAACTTCATCCTGATGGAGTACGGCACCGGCGCCATATTCGGCTGCCCCTCGGGCGATCAGCGCGACCTCGATTTCGCGCGCAAATATTCGCTGCCCTTCCTGCCGGTGGTGCTGCCGCCAAGCGAGGACGCCGCGACCTTCGCCATCACCGACAAAGCCTTCGACGGCGAGGGCACGATGATCAACTCGAGCTTCCTCGACGGGCTCGATACCAAGGCTGCGTTCGAGCAGACGGCAAAGCGGCTCGATGCGCAGAAGCTCGGCAAGAAGGCGGTCGGCAAGCGCAAGGTGAACTACCGCCTGCGCGACTGGGGCATCTCGCGCCAGCGCTACTGGGGCTGTCCGATCCCCGTCATCCACTGCAAGTCCTGCGGCGGCGTGCCGGTGCCGGACAAGGACCTCCCCGTTGAGCTGCCGTCCGACGCGACCTTCGACAAGCCCGGCAACCCGCTCGACCGCCACCCGACCTGGAAGCACGTGAAGTGTCCCACGTGCGGCGAGGACGCGGTGCGCGAGACCGACACCATGGACACCTTCGTCGACAGCTCCTGGTACTTCGTCCGCTTCACCGATCCCTCCATGCCGAAGCCCGTCGACAAGGCCGCGGCCGGCTACTGGCTGCCCGTTGACCAGTACATCGGCGGCATCGAGCACGCGATCCTGCACCTGCTCTACTCGCGCTTCTTCACGCGCGCGATGTGCGACACCGGGCATCTCAAATTGGAGAGCAACGTGCGCGAGCCGTTCGCGGCGCTGTTCACGCAAGGCATGGTCACGCACGAGACCTACAAGTCGAAGCGCGGGGGATGGCTGCTGCCGACGCAGGTGCGCATCGAGGGCGAGGGCGACAAGCGACACGCGTTCGAGGTGACATCCGGCGAGCCGGTCTCCATCGGCTCGGTGGAGAAGATGTCGAAGTCGCGCAAGAACACCGTCGACCTCGACGCCTTCGTCAGCGAGCACGGCGCCGACGTCGCTCGCTGGTTCGTGCTTTCCGACAGCCCGCCCGAGCGCGACGTCATCTACACGGATGTGGGCGTCGATGGTGCACGGCGCTTCACGCAGCGGATCTGGCGGCTCGTCGACCAGGGTGCGGCGGCCGCCGCCAAGATGGGCGCGGCCAAGCCGGCCTCGTTCGGGCCCGAGGCTACGGCTTTGCGCCGTTCCGCCCACAAGGCATTGGACCAGGTCGCCCGCGCGATCGAGAACCTGCGCTTTAACGTGGCCGTGGCCTACGTCTATGAGTTCGCAAATGTTCTGGGCTCTGCCCTGGGGAAAACCGGGGATGGCTACCCCTGGGCGCTGCGCGAGGCGCTCAAATTTCTTGTGCAAATGATAGGCCCGATGATGCCGCATCTGGCCGAGGAAGGCTGGGCGCGGCTCGGATACAACACATTGCTGGCCAATCAGCCCTGGCCCGAGGCCGATCCGGGCTTGCTCGTTGACGATACGATCACCATTGCCGTACAGGTGAACGGTAAGCGACGGGACGAGCTCACGATTGCTCGAACGGCCGGTTCTGATGAAATCGAGGCTGCGGCCTTGAGACTCGAGCCGGTTCAGCGCGCCCTCGAAGGCCGGCCGGTTAAGAAGGTCATCGTTGTGCCGCAGAGGATCGTGAATGTCGTCGGGTAGGTCGGAACAGGGGGCGATCGATGCGGAGCGTTAGCCGCCGATCGGCAATCTGCGTTGCGTTTGTCTGCGCCGCGATGCCCATGCTCGTGGCCGGCTGCGGCGATTCCGGATTCCATCCGCTTTACGCCACCTCCCCGCTCTTTGGCGGGGGCGAGACCGCCGCCAAGCTAGCGAGCCTCGAGATAGCGCCAATCCCCGGTCGCGTCGGCCAGCGCCTGCGCAACGAGATGATCTTCCAGACGACGGGCGGAGGCGCGGAAGCGCTGAACCCGGCTTACCGTCTGGAGATAGCGGTGACGGAATCGATCTCGGCGACGCTCGTCCAGACCGACGGCAACTCGAGCGGCAGCGTCTATAACCTCAACGCCAAGTTCAGGCTCATCCGCGTCGCCGACAAGACGGTCGCGCTGCAGGGCGAGAGCAACGGGCGCATCATGTTCCAGCGCTTCGAGTCCGTTTATTCCAACGTGCGCGCACGCAAAGAGGCCGAGGATCGGGCGGCAACCACCATTGCCGAAGACCTGAAGTCGCGCCTCGCGGCTTTCCTGTCGAACGCGGCCTGAGCCGCCTCGCACGTCGCTTCGCAACCCCTCTCACTTCGCCGATCGCCCATGGTCGCCGTAAAGGCTCATCAAGCCGAAGCGTTCCTCAAAGCCCCCGGGCCCAGAGTGCCCGCGGTGCTGTTCTACGGAACCGACGCCGGCCTCGTCAGCGAGCGCGCTGCAAAGCTCGCCGCGATCGTTGCCGCGCGCGATAATCCGCCGGGCGAGATCATCCGCATGGAGGACGCCGACCTCGACAGCGACCCCGACCGGCTCGTGGTCGAGCTGCAGACGATTCCGATGTTCGGCGGCTCCAAGGTCGTGCGCGCGACCGCCGGGCGGCGCATCACGGCTGCGGCGCTGGAGCCATTCATCGCCGGCGACAGGCTCGCCGCCACGCTGATCGTGGAAGGCGGAAACCTGCGCCCAACGGATACCCTGCGCACGCTCTTCGAGAAGGCGCCCCAGGCGGCAGCCGTTGCGTGCTATCCGGATGAGGCGCACGACCTCGAGACGCTCGTACGCGACACCCTGAAGGGCCACGGGCTCGCCATCTCGCCGGAAGCGCGCGACCTCTTGTTGACCCGCATCGGCGCCGACCGCGCACTGTCACGCGGCGAGATCGACAAGCTCGCGCTCTATGCCGCCGGCAAGTCCGAGATCGACGTTAGCGACGTCGAGGCGATCGTCGGGGATGCCTCCCAACTCGCGATCGACCGCGTGCTCGATGGCGCCGCCGGGGGCGACGCCAAGCGCGCCGTCGCTGAATATGCGCGCGCGCTCGCCGCCGGCGAGAGCGCGCAGACGATCATCCTCGCCGCGCAGCGTCACATCGAAAAGTTGCACAAGATCCGCTCCGACATAGAACAGGGCCGCTCGTTCGAGGACGCGGTGCGGCAGTTACGCCCCCCGATCCACTTCAAGCAGAAAGACGCCATCGGCCTGCAGTGCCGCCTGTGGACGACGGCGCGGCTGTCGGAGGCGCTGGCGCGAGCTTCCGCCGCAGCAAAGGCCGCGCGGTTGTCGGCTCCGCTGGAGGAAGCCATCGCCGAGGAGCTGCTGATCGGTCTCGCGGCGGCCGCCCGCCCGGCGCCTCAGCGCTAAGCGTGTTAACGCCCCCCGCTTGCCCGCGTCGGCGCGCTGCCTATAGTGCGCCGCACTCGGCGATCCGGGGTACGATTTGGGGGCCTTAAATGGCGGACACCCGCTACGATGTTGTCGGCATTGGCAATGCCATCGTCGACATCATCGGACGCTGCGACAATGCCTTCCTGACCAAGCACGAGCTGCGCAAGGGCTATATGCGCCTGGTGGATGCGCGCGAGGCGGAGCACCTCTACGCGCTTCTGGAAGGGGGGCTCGAGCGCTCGGGCGGATCGGCCGCGAACACGATTGCGGGGCTTGCCTCGTTCGGCGCGAGGTCCGCCTTCATCGGCCGCGTCGCCGATGACAAGCTCGGGCAGGTTTTCGCGCGTGACATCCGCACCATCGGCGTCGCCTACGACACGGCGCCGGCGACGAGCGGCGCGCCGACCGCGCTGTGCATCATCTTCGTCACGCCCGACGGCGAGCGCACCATGAACACCTTCCTCGGCGCCAGCACCGAGCTCGGGCCGCAGGAAGTCGATGAGGAGCTGATCGCCTCGGCGCAGGTGACGTATCTCGAGGGCTACCTGTTCGACAAGCCGGAAGCCAAGGAGGCGTTTCGCACCGCGGCCGCCATTGCCGGCAAAGCCGGCCGCAAGACCGCGCTCACGCTGTCGGACGCCTTCTGCGTCGATCGCCACCGCGAGGATTTCCGCAAGCTCGTGCATCACGGCATCGACATCCTATTCGCCAACGAAAAGGAGATCACCGCGCTCTACGAGGTGAACTGCTTCGAGGACGCTGTGGCCGCCGTGCGCGACGATTGCGAGATCGCGGTGTTGACGCGTTCCGCCCTAGGTTCGGTGATCGTCACGGATCGCGCAACGATCGACATCCGGCCCGAGCCGGTCGCCCAGGTCGTCGACGTGACCGGCGCGGGCGACCTCTACGCGGCGGGGTTTCTCTACGGCCTCACGCGCGGGCTTTCGCTCGCCGACTGCGGACGCTTGGGCAGCCTCGCGGCCGCCGAGGTGATCGGCCACATCGGCGCCCGGCCCGAGCAGCCGTTGAAGCAACTCGCACGCGCCGAGGGCCTGCTGCGCTGAGCGGCCGAATGCGACGACTCCCCTGGACGAGTGCGCGATACACCTCAACCGAAGGCATTTTCGCCACTATAACGGGCGATTGCACGGACTAGCTCCTACAAGCCATTTAATCTCCCTGGTAACGCCATGCCGGATCGAGAAAATCCAATGCCAACGAATCGCGGCATGGGACCTTTCGATGCAAACGGCGAGCGCACGCTACGGGCGGCCCAGAGGCACCGGACTGGACGACCGCAAGCGGCTCGAGAGCATTGCCGCCGCCCTCGTCGCGGACCCCAAATTGAAGCCGACCACGGCGATCCGCGCTCTGGGCATTGATGACCCTTCGACCATCCGCCGCCTGCGCGACAAGTTCAATCTCGAGTACGGGAAGCTCATGGCGGAGGCCCGCCGTGCCGCGCGCTCCAAAATCTCGGGCACGCAGCGCGAGGTCGCCAAATTGGCGCAGCTCGCCCAATCCAGGATCGAGTCTACCATCGAGCCTGTCATCAAGCCCGTGGCGATCGCCGACGCGCGGCCCGCACCGAAATCGAGTCCGTTGCCGTCTCTCTCGATAGTCCCGCAGAGTTCGCTGCTTGTGGGTTGCTTCGATTTGGGAGTGTGCGCGCTGAGCACCGCGGTCCAACGCCAATCGATCCTGGCCGACTACTGGCTGCGCCTGCCGGCGGTCTCGATGGCGATGAGGGGTCAGCTGACTCTCAACGCGGTCGCGGTCGCCATGTACACGCGGAGCAAAGGCCGCAAAGCCTGCCTCAACTAAATGCCCTGACGCCCTGAGCACCAACGCGTAACTATACGGCCGCCGCCCCAGGCGGCCTTTTTTTGCATCAAAGCTTGCGCAGCGCGACCGACGCGACGTGGTGATCGGCTTCCTTGCGCAGGATCAGGCGCGCACGCTGCCGCGTCGGGAGAATGTTCTCCTCGAGATTCTTCAGGTTGATCGTACGCCAGATCGCGAGCGCGCGCTCGCGCGCGGCCTCCGGCGACAGATTCGCGTATTGATGGAAGTAGGCGGCTGGATCGCGAAAGGCCGTGGTGCGCAGACGCATGAAGCGCGCGACATACCAGTCCTCGATGATCTCCGGCTCCGCATCGAGATAGATCGAGAAATCGAAGAAATCCGACACGAACGGGATCGCCTCGCCGCCGCGCGGCATGCGCGCCGGCTGCAGCACGTTGAGGCCCTCGACGATGAGGATGTCGGGGGATTCTACGATCGAGCGCTGATCGGGCAGGATATCGTAGTGGAAGTGCGAATAGACGGGCGCCTCAACTTGCGCCACGCCCGACTTCACGTCGGCGAGGAAGTTCAACAGCCGCGCGGTGTCGAAGCTCTCGGGGAAGCCCTTGCGGTCCATGAGCTTGCGCTGCTCGAGCTCGGCATTGGGAAGCAGGAAGCCGTCGGTCGTGATCTGGTCGACGCGCGGATGATCGGGCCAGCGCGCGAGCAGCGCCTTCAGAACGCGCGCGGTGGTGCTCTTTCCGACCGCGACCGAGCCACCGACGCCGATGATGAAAGGAACCTTGCCGTCAGTGCGCCCGAGGAACTTCGACGTCACCGAATGGAGCTGTTGGGAGGCGGCGACGTAGAGGTTCAGGAGCCGCGACATGGGCAGATAGATCTGCTCCACCTCCTCGACCGACAGCTCCTCGATGAGGCCCGAGAGCTGCTCGAGCTCGCTCTCCTCGAGCGTCATCGGCGTATCGGCGCGCAAGCGTGCCCACTCCTCGCGGCTGAATACGCGATAGGGCGAGTACTGCAGGTTGGCGGGATAGGACATCGCGATTAAGCCGCGCCGGGGCTACACAGGACTGCTCATTGTCGGCAAATGTATCAGCGCTTGCCGCGCTCGGCCTTCTCTTTCAGCCCCGAGGTGCCCATGCGCGCCTCGAGCACCGCCAGCACATCGGCGATGGCAACATCGCGCGATTCCAGAAGCACGAGCAGATGGTAGAGGAGATCGGCTGCCTCCTCCTTTAGACGTTCGGCGCTCTCGCCGGCGCCCGCCATCACCGTCTCGACGGCCTCCTCGCCGAGCTTCTTGGCGCACTTGGCCGGGCCGGCATCGAGGAGCTGGCGCGTATAGGAAGCGTCGGCGGAAGCGGCACGGCGGCCGTGGATGGTCGCCGCGAGTTGTGCCAGCACGTCGTCGGCCATGGCTAAACCTCAAGCGCGCACAAGGACTTGTCGCGCTGGCACATGCCGCAAGCGGGGCGCGCCGTCAAGCGGCGCGAACGAGCTCAGGAGCTCGCGCCGTGCACGAGCCGCATGCGGATGTAGTCGAGTTGGTCGAAGTTGCCGAAGCGGATGACGAGGTTGCCGCTCTCGCCCGAACCGCGCTTGATCTCGACCTTGAGCCCTAGGAGCGACGACAGCTCGTTCTCGAAGGCGCGCGTATCGGCATCCTTCTCGCGGACGCTGCGCGTGCCGCCGGCGGTCTCCGTCTCGGTAACACCGCCGTCCTGCACCATCGCCTCGACCTGGCGCACGTTGAGGCTCTCATCAAGGATGCGGCGCGCAAGCGTTTCGGCATCGGCGCGCCCGATGAGCGCGCGCGCGTGCCCGGCGGTGAGGCGGCCATCCTGCACCATGGCCTGCACGGTCTCCGGCAGCTTCAGCAGGCGCAGCGTGTTCGCGACGTGGCTGCGGCTCTTGCCGATGATCTCGGAGAGTTGCTCCTGGCTGTAGGAGAAGCGCTCGACCAGATCGCGATAGCCGGTCGCCTCCTCGATCGCGTTGAGGTCGGCGCGCTGCACGTTCTCGATGATCGCGAGCTCGAGGACCTCCTTGTCGTTGAGGTCGCGCGCGATGACCGGCACCGTGTGCAGCCCGGCCTTCTGCGCCGCGCGCCAGCGGCGCTCGCCGGCGACGATCTCGTAGCCGCCGGCAACAGGGCGCACGATGATCGGCTGCACGAGGCCCTTGGAGCGAATCGACTCGGCAAGCTCGGCCAGCTCCTCGTCGCGGAAGTCCTTGCGCGGATTGAGCCGGCCTGCCCTGAGCTCGGCGATCGGCACCAGGCGCTGCTCGCCCTCCGGCGGTAGCGAAGCTTGCCCCTGAACGGGCTCGCCGATGAGGGAGGCGAGCCCGCGCCCGAGACGGCTTTTCGGCAGTGGTGCGTTCATGGGTCTTCGAGCCTCTCTGACTTAAGCGGCTTTGTGCTGAGCTTCGCGCGCGATGATCTCAGTCGCGAGCTTGATGTAGGCTTGGCTGCCGGCGCAGTCGAAATCGTAGAGCAGGATCGGCTTGCCGTGCGAGGGCGCCTCGGCGACGCGGATGTTGCGCGGGATGATGGTCTCGTAGACCTTCGGCCCGAAGAAGGCGCGCACGTTGTCGGCGACCTCGCGCGAGAGCGCGGTGCGCGCGTCGTGCATGGTGAGCACGACGCCCTGGATCTCGAGTCGCGGGTTGAGCGTGGAGCGGATCTGGTCGATCGTCTCTTTCAACTGAGAGATGCCTTCCAGCGCGAAGAACTCGCACTGCACCGGCACCAGCACCGCGTGCGCGGCCGTCATGGCGTTGAGCGTCAGCAGGTTCAGCGACGGCGGGCAGTCGATGAGTACGAATTTGAAGGTCTTGTCCGGTGAGAGGCTCCGTTGATGCGCGGCGAGCCCGCTCATGGCATCGCGCAGCTTGAAGGCGCGGTTGGCGTCGGTCAG
>JRHI01000122.1_pt1 | contig 82229 bp, 80 predicted proteins | sample 215371 | NCBI WGS metagenome assembly JRHI01 (sample SAMN02929681, study PRJNA255918) | sediment metagenome | biome: cave system; feature: Ice Cave; material: Sediment; isolation source: sediment from deep within a dark volcanic ice cave with no known source of... ... | reverse complement strand
TTGCGATCCATGGCCGCGGTCAGCCAGGGCTCCGCGTTGGCGGCGCTGCCGATCTTCTTCAGCATCGCCATCGCCGCCGACGCGGCGCCGCCGTGGGCCGGACCCTTGAGCGCGCCGACCGCCCCGACCAGCGCCGAACATAGATCCGAGTTGGTGGAGGCGATCACCCGGGCGGTGAAGGTCGATGCGTTGAGACCGTGGTCGGCGAGCAGGATCAGGTAGGTGTCGATCCACCGGGCGGTCTCGGCCGCGGGCACTTCCCCGCTCATCATGTAGAGGAAATTGGCGGCGTGGCCCAAATCAGGCCTTGGCTCGACCACCGGCAACCGGTGGGAGCGGCGGTAGAACGCGGCCACGGCGGTGGCCAGCGCCGCCGTGTAGTCCTTGGCTTCGTCGAGGTTGGGCTTGCGCAGCGGAGTTCCAGCCCCCTGGGCGGAGAGGATCGAGCGGATCGCGTCCATCGGATCGCTCTCGGCGGGGAGCAGGTCGGCCATGCCTCGGGCCGCCGGCTTGAGCCCGCGGCGGGCGGCCAGGTCAGCGGAGAAGGCGGCCAGCTGGGCCGCCGTGGGCAGCTCCCCGGTCCAGAGGAGGTGGATGACCTCCTCGTACGAGCAGGTCTCGGCGAGATCCTGGATGAGGTACCCACCGCGGTAGATCAAGCGGCCGTTCTGGCCGTCCACTTCGCTGATCGCGGTGCGGGCGGCGACGACACCCTCCAGGCCTGGGCGGTATTCAGACACGACATAAGTCTAGACCTGCAACGCAATGCGTCGAAGACCCGGCCGACCCCGGGCCCCGGTGAATTCGGAGCCGGTCGGAGTCACTCTCGGCTCGGCTAGAGTCAGGGCGTTGAACCCGACCGTCGCCGACCTCGTCCGCCTGCTGGGTAGGGACGCCGTCCTGGAGCCCGAGCACGCCCCCGAACACCTGCACGACGCCACCGAGTCGGCCGGGCGCCGGGGCTGGGCCGACGCGGTGGTCCTGCCCGGCACCGAGGAGCAGGTGGCGGCCGCCGTCGGCTGGTGCTTCGCCCGCGGGGTGCCGGTGGTGCCCCGGGGAGGAGGCAGCGGCTTCGCCGGAGGCGCGGTGCCCCAGGGCGGCGTGGTCCTGTCCCTCGAGCGCCTCGACCGGATCCGGCGGATGGAGCCCGAACTCTGGCGGATGGAGGTGGAGGCGGGGGTGCGCACCGCCCGCGTACAGCGGGCCGCACGCGAGTGCGGACTCTACTTCCCGCCCGATCCCGGCGCGGCGGAGCAGTCGATGCTGGGCGGCAACCTCGCCTGCAATGCGGGCGGTCCTCACAGTTTCAAGTACGGCGTGACCCGGGCCTGGACCCTGGCCGTACGGGCGGTCACCGGCACCGGCGAGGTGGTCGGGTTCGGATCGCGGGCCCGCAAGGATGTCGCCGGCTATGACCTCACCTCTCTGCTGATCGGCTCCGAGGGAACCCTGGGGGTGATCACCGGGGCTGTCCTCCGGTTGATCCCGGCCCCGGAGGCGGCCTACCCGGTGGTGGCCGCATACCCCAGCCTGGCCACCGGCGTGGCCGCGATGGGGCGGGTCTACGGGAGCGGCCTGCAGCCGGCCACGCTCGAATACCTGGACGCCGGCGCCCTGGCCGCTGGCGCCAGCGCATATCCAGGCGAGCTGCCGCCCGGTGCCCGGCTGCTCGTGATCGCCGAGGCGGACGGTAGCGCGCCCGCGGCCGCTGTACTCCGTGACGAACTGATCGAGACGTTTCGCCCTGGGGCAATGATGGTCGAAGCCCGTTCGGCGGCGGGCGCCATCCGCGATCTCTGGCGGTGGCGCGGGGGGGTGGCCTTCGCGGTCATGGCCAGGCGCGGTGGGAAGTTGGGCGAAGACGTCTGCGTGCCGTTCGAGCGGCTGGAAGAGGCGATCGCCCTGATCGTCGAGATCGGTGAGCGGGTAGGGGTGCCGGCCTGTAGCTGGGGTCACGCTGGCGACGGCAACCTCCATGCCAACTTCATGCTCGAACCGGGCCACCTCGAGCAGTACCGGCGGGCTCGAGAAGGCTGCCGGTTGCTGTTCGACCAGGTTTACCGCTGGGGCGGCACCGCTTCCGGCGAGCATGGCCTGGGCGCCGACAAGGCCGGGGAGCTGGACCGTCAGTACGGTCCTGCCGAGACCGCCCTGATGCGCAAGGTCAAGGCGGCCTTCGACCCTGCGGGTATCCTCAATCCAGGCAAGAAGGTCACCCTGCGGCCCCCGGTCTGAGCCGGCGCCGGCCCGAGCCGGCCCCAGCCGGGCCAGCGCTGGCCCGTGACGATGTGACGCAGGTGGGCCGCCGTTCGTACCCAGGGGTGGGGAGCGCGAATGAGGTCGATGTCGATATGGAGGAGGGAGCGGCCAGCGTGGACCCGGCATCCGGGCCGCCTCCCGGCGGTGGCCGCCGGCCTGCTCCTGGTGGCTGCGGGCGCCTGGCTGCTGACGCCCTTCGACATCGACGGATGGGTCGAAGGCGGAGACGGCAACCCGGTCGACGGCGCCTCGGTCGACCTGGTGGTGGATGGCGCGGTACGGGGCACCACCCACAGCCGGCCGGATGGCGCCTTCAACCTGCCCACGACCCACCTGACCCGAGACTGGCGGCTGCGAGTGGCGGCCGGCGGCCGGGTGCCGGTGACCGCGGCCCATGCCGGCCTGATCGTGCTGCCCGATCTGCCCCGGGTCCGTGGCCAGGTGCTGGACGAGGCGGGGGCGCCGCTGGCGGCGGTTTCCGTAATGCTCCGGCATGGGGAGGAGGCGCCGGTGGAGGTTCTTTCGTCCGCGTACGGAGACTTCGATCTGACCGCCGGTCTCGCCCCGGGTTCCTACCAGGTGCACGCGGAGGCGGAAGATCACGATCCCTACGACGCCAGCATCGACTTGACCGGAAACAGCGACCTGGATCTGCCGGTGGTCCTGCGCCGGCGGCTGGCCACCATCAACCTGACCAGCGACCCGCCGGGTCAGCCGGTGACCGTTGACGGGCAGGCCGTCGCTTCGTGTCCGGCCACGCCCTGCTCGATCGAGCTCTATGCCAGGCCGCACGTCCTGGCCATTGAAACCGATCTCTTCGAGCCGTGGCGGCAGGAGGTCATGGTGGCCACCGGAGAGCACGTCGACCTGGCGGCCGGGCTCCGGCGCAAGACCGGCACCCTCCACGTGAGCGCGCCTCACGATGCCGGCGCCGAACTCTACATCGATGGCCGCCGGGTGCCCGAAGTGGACTACTCCGCGGTGCTCCCGACCGGCCAGCATCAGGTGGCCTACCGGGCGGCCGCCCACTGGCCCTCCACCTCAACGGTCTCGGTGACCTGGAACCAGATTACGAGCTTCGAGGTGCCCGCCAGAGCGGTGGAGAAAGGGGATCTGGCCGGCTTCCGGGCCGGCCTCGGCGCCTACCTGGGCAGTTTGCCCGGAAGCTACGCCGTCTACATGCGCGACCTGGCCGGCGGCCACTCCGTGGCCTACAACGAGAACCAGGTGATGGAAGCGGCGAGCGTGATCAAGGTGCCGCTGGCGATGTACGTGCTCCACCTGGTGGACCATGGCCAGGTCAGGCTGGAGGATCAGGTCGAATTGCGGGACAGCGACTTCATGGGAGGCACCGGGGTGCTCTTCGGCAGTGCCCGGAGCGGCGACCGCTACTCGGTCCGGGACCTGCTGGCGCTGCTCATCCAGCAGAGCGACAACACCGCCTGGAACGCCCTCAACCGTGTGGTCGGCCGCGACCAGGTGGACGCGTACGCCGCCGCCCTGGGGGCGCCCGACTGCCACCAGGCCGACGCCACCTGCACCGCCCGGGAGGCGACCATCCTGATCGGCAAGCTCGCCACCAGCCAGGCACTCTCAGACAACTCGAACCACCTGCTCCTGAACTGGCTGGAGACCACCGTCTTCAACGACCGGATCAACTACTACTTACCCGGCCTTGAGGTGGCGCACAAGGTGGGCATGGATGGTGGGGTCGCCAACGACTGCGGCATCGTCTTCCACGGTGCCGCATCTTTCTTGATCACGGTTTTCACGGACTCCGACAACCCCGATGCGGGGTACCAGGCGATCCGGGATATAGCGCGCGCGGCGGCCGTCCTCTACGGTTCCTGAGCCCGGCGCCGGGCGGTCGGAGACCCGGGCCTGGTGCGGCTTCGGGTCATAGCTCAGTCACCGGTGCCGCCTACCTTGCTGGAAGTGGACACAGCCTCGATCGATAACGCGTCGCCGGGCACTCCGATCGGCCGCCGCGCCTTTCTGGCCCTGACCGGCGTGGTCACCGCCTCCATCGTGGTAGGTGGGGGCGCCGGCCGGCTGCTGGCCAACCTGATTCCCGGCGCCGGGGGTGGGGGCGAGTTCGAGTTCTACAACGTCGCCGCCTCGATCCCGGTCTTCGATCCGGCCGCCTGGCGGTTGCGGGTAGGCGGCCTGGTTCAGTCACCGGTGACTCTGACCTACTCCGATCTGCAATCGATCGGCCTGACCACGGTGGTATCCGACTTCCACTGCGTCACCGGGTGGTCGGTACGAAACTGCCAGTGGGAGGGCGTCCGGATCAGAGACCTGGTCGCCCACGCCGGGCCGCTGGCGGGCGCGGCGGGCATCGARTTCCGSTCGATGGACCGGGTCTACACCGACTCGCTGCCGCTGCCAACGGCGCTTCGGGACGACGTGCTTCTGGCGATCAATCTGAACGGGCGGCCGCTGGCTCCGGAGCGCGGCGCCCCCACCCGGCTGGTGATCCCCGGGTGGTACGGCTACAAGGGGGTCAAATGGGTGGAGGAGCTCCGGCTGGTACGCTCTCTCGACCCGGGCTTCTGGGAACAGCGAGGTTATGACGCGGACGCCCGCATCAGAAAGTGAGCGCAGTCTCCACAACTGGGTAGCCGGGACGGCTCTGGTCCTGATGTTCAGTGGGGTGCTGCTGCTGATCCCGGGGCTGAGCAGCCTGGTCGGTCTCCGGGTAGTGTGGCGCACCCTTCACATCGGGGCGGCCCTGGTGATCGCGGTGGCGCCCATGGTGATCGTCATCATCGGCCGGCGAGAGCTGGCCCGAACCGAGCGGCAGCTCAGCTACTGGTCGGCCGGCGACTTCAGGTGGTTTTCTTCGCCGGGCACCTGGTTCGATCCCGCCGCGCCCCGCACCGGCCGCTTCAACGGCGGTCAGAAGGCGCTGGCGCTGCTGGTCGCGGTTTCCCTGGCCAGCCTGTTGATCTCCGGCCTTCCGATGTACTGGTGGCCGTTGTTCGCGGCCGATCTGGTGGCCCGGGCCAACGTGGTTCACGTCATCTTCGCATACGCCCTGATCGGGCTGGTCGCGGGGCACCTGCTGATGGTGTTCGTGCATCGGGATCGTAGCGGCCGGGCCCGGATGGCCGACTCCATCTCGACCGAGGCTCCGCCGGGGAGCGGCTGAATCGCGTCAGCCGTGGTGGATCGAGGTGTCGTGGCAGAAGTGGACAGCTTCGGGGCCGATTGCCCGCAGCCGTTCCAGCGACGCCCTCCAGGCCATTGGGTCGGCGGCCTGGCCGGCGACGATCCGCTCCGGGTCCGGGTTGGTGTAGATCGAGCGGGTGTAGGCGGCGTCACCGATCAGTAACTGCGTGCCTTCGCCGGCATCGGCGCCGGACACCAACACGCACTGGTGGCCGGTGGTGTGGCCCGGGGTGGCTACCAGTCGCAGCCCGGAGGCGATTTCGGTGTCGCCGTCGAGCAGTTCGAAGCGAGCGCCGGCGAAGTCGAACCAGTCGACCAGGGCGGGCGACTCCCGTCGTGCTCGCTCGAGTTCCACCCGCTGCACGCAGAAAGGAGCGTGGCGGAACACCGAGTTCTGGCCGCAGTGATCGAAGTGCAGGTGGGTGTTGATCACCAGCGTGATGTCGTCCGGGATCAGGTCGTGCTCGGCGAGCGCATCGGCCACCGACCGGTTGACCACCCTCCAGTCGGTCAGCCAGCGCTCGGGACCCCCCACCCCGGTGTCGACCAGCACCGGTCCCAGGTCGGGGTGCAGGACCAGGAAACCGTGTACGGGCCACTCGCGGTGATCGAGGCCGCGCAGGCTGGCCAGGTGCAGGCGGTGGATGGGCGGGAGCACGATCGAGGATGGCGGCTTGAGCTCAGCCGGGAGCCAGATCGACCTGCACGTTGGTCGGCTTGACCGACGCGATCGCCAGCATACCGGGAACCAGGCCGAGTTCGTCGGCGGCCTCCCGGGTGAGCAGCGACACCACTCGGTGAGGGCCGGCCTGGATCTCCACCATGGCGGTGACTTTGTCTCTGACCACCTTGGTGACGACGCCCGGGAACTCGTTGTGCGAAATCCGCGACCTGGTCCCGTTGCGGTTCATCACGACCCGCTTCTGGCCGGCCTGCCGGCTCATGAAGTCGGCCAGCGCGGTGGCTTCCACCAACCGATGACCACCTGGGGTGCGCACCGACGGAAGCTTGCCGGAGTCGACCCACCGGCGGACAGTGTCGACGCTGGCGCCGGTCAACTCCGCCACCTTGCCCAACCTGTACGTGGTCATCGCCCTAGATTCTAGCGTTAGCGAGATTCAGCACCGCTCGGGTTCCGGGTGAGGTATCCGGTGACGGATGGGTTCGGTCCGGACGGCTCACACAGGGCCGGGGTAAGACCAGGTCGCTATACTTCCCGCATCGACCGTCCGGGCTGCCTCGGTGTCCGGGATCGACTCAGGAGGAGACATCATGCGATTACGTAAAACGGCCTTGGCGGCCGTTACGGCTGTGCTGGCCGCGGCCTGCGGTACCCAGAGTCCGACCACTACCGGCGGTCAGACCAAGGACGGCAATTTGCTCACGGTGGCGGTCGGCATCGATGCCGACACCTGGGATCCAGCCGCCCAGACCACCACCACCGTCGCGAATCAGCTCCAGTACGTGGCGGAGTCGCTGGTGACCATCGACGGCCAGGGCAAGCTCTTGCCCAACCTGGCGGAGAAGTGGGAATCCACCCCGGACGGATTGAGCTACACGTTCACGCTTCGCAAGGGGGTCAAGTTCCACGACGGTACCGACTTCAACGCGGCGGCGGTCAAATGGAGCTTCGACCGGCTGATCGGCAAGACCGCCTTCAAGGCCCAGCCCGGCATCCTCGGTGACCCCTCCCTGGGAATGCAGACCACAGTGGTCGACGACTCCCACGTCAAGTTCACGCTGAAGAAGCCGCTGGCGCCCTTCGTGGCGGCCCTGACCCAGACCAGCTTCGCGATCACCTCCCCGGCCGCCGCCAGCGCCAACGGCAACACGGCTGAGAAGCTGGTGATGCCGGTTGGCACCGGGCCGTACAAGTGGAAGGAGTACGTCAAGGGCGACCATCTGTCGCTGATCCGCAACGACAGCTACTGGGGCCCTAAGGTCCACTTCAAGCAGGTCGACTTCAAGGTGGTGCCCGAAGCGGGCAGCCGGGAGGCCCTGGTCAAGGCCGGCCAGGCCGACTTGATCATCCTGCCTCCCGCCGCCGATCTCCCGGCTCTCAAGGCCGACCCCAATCTCAAGGTCCTGCTGGCGCCTTCCGACCGGTCGCTGTTCCTGAACCTGAACACCCAGTCGGGCAATCCCAAGCTCCAGGACAAGCGGGTGCGGCAGGCGATCAACTACGCGGTCGACAAGGACACCCTGATCAAGAACGTCATATTCGGGGCCGGCAACAAGCTGACCTCTCCGATCAGCAACCTCGAGTTCGGCTACTGCCCAACCGGTGACTATGCCTATAACAAGGACAAGGCCAGGCAACTGCTGGCCGACGCCGGTGCCACCAACTTGACCCTGCGCTTCCAGGCGCCGGTGGGTCGCTATGTGCAGGACAAGGAAGTGGCCCAGGCGGTGGCCGGCATGCTCCGTGATGTGGGTATCACGGTCGACGGACCCAATACCTTCGATTGGCCCACCTACCTGGGCAAGGTCAATGTCCCGCCCGACAAGTCGACCGCGGACATGCACCTGCTAGGCTGGGCCGCTTCCTATCTCGACGCCCAGAAGCAGCTGGAGATCTTCCAGAGCAGCATGATCCCGCCGGGCGGCTTCAACACGTCCTACTACAAGTCGCCGGAAGTCGATGCCCTGATCGTCAAGGCCAACACCGAACTGGACGAAAACGCTCGCAAGACCGACTACTGCGCGGCGATGAAAAAGATCTGGGATGACGCGCCCCAGGTGTTCCTCTGGACTCAGAGCTTCCCGATCGTCTACTCCGCCAAGATCACCGGGATCGGCTCCAAGCCCAACGAGACCTTCGACATCATGAACGCGGCGCCAGCCTGAGCGCACACGACAAGGATCTCGAGGTGGCGGCGGCATCGCCGCCGCCACCCTTGCGAGGAGTTGCACGGATGACCCGACCAGACCCGCGCCCGACGCCGGCCGGGCCGGCCGCCTGAGCGGTGCTGTCCTACATCGGGCGGCGTCTGCTGCTTGCCATCCCGACCGTGCTCGGGGTCGCCACCATCATCTTCTTGCTGGTGCGTCTCCTCCCCGGCGACCCGGCCCGGGTGATCGCTGGCGTCAATGCCACCGACGCGGATGTGGAGAAGCTACGGCACCAGCTGGAACTGGACCGGCCGGTACTGGAGCAGTACGTGCTCTTCATCAGCCGGCTCCTGCGGGGCGACCTGGGCACTTCGGCCCGAACCGGGGCGCCGGTCAGCGCCGAGATCTTGTCGCGGCTTCCGAACAGTCTCGAACTGGCGGTGATCGGGCTGCTGATCGCCACCATCCTGGGCCTGCTGGCCGGCGTGCTGGCGTCGATGCGCCGCAACTCGATCGCCGATCTCGTGATCTCGCTGGTCTCGATCTTCGGCTACTCGATGCCGGTCTTCTGGCTGGGCCTGATGCTGATCATTTTGGTGGCGATCGTGCTGCATGTGCCGCTCCCGATCGCCGGCAACACCACGCCCCTGAGCTGGGTACTGCCGGCGACCACGCTAGCCTTTTTCTCGACCGCCCTGATCGCGCGTCAAACCCGCTCGGCGATGCTGGAGCAACTGGGTCTGGATTACGTCCGGACCGCGGTCGCCAAGGGTCTGCCCCGCCGGATCGTGGTGGTGCGCCACACTCTGCGCAACGCCCTGCTGCCGGTGATCACCGTGCTCGGGCTGCAGTTCGGAGGCCTGCTCGGTAGCGCGGTGGTGACGGAGACCATCTACAGCTGGCCGGGGGTCGGCCGGCTGCTGATCGACTCGATCGCGGCCCGCGACTATCCGGTGGTCCAGGGCTGCGTGCTGCTGCTGGCCGTCACCTTCATCTGCGTCAACCTGCTGGTTGACCTGATCTACGCCTTTGTCGACCCTCGGATCCGCTACCGCTGAGCTGGAGGCCGGCGAGTCCGACCCCGGCCTCCAGGCGACTGGCCCCACCGGCGCTCCGGCCTGGCGGCGGCTGCTGCGGCACCCGAGCGCGATCTTCGGGATCTTGGTGCTTACCGTGTTCCTGTTGGCGGCGGTGGCGGGCCCGATCTTGCTGCCATTCGATCCGGGCCGGAATTCCCTGCGGGATGTGCTCCAGGGACCCTCCTTCCGCCACCTCCTGGGTACCGACGAACTCGGCCGCGACGAACTGCGCATGCTGATCCACGGCGCCCGCTACACGCTGCTGCTGGGTTTCCTGGCGGTCGCCCTCGGTCTCGCCGTAGGGGTCCCGCTGGGCACTCTTTCCGGCTACGTCGGCGGTTGGTTCGATCTCCTGGTCCAGCGTCTGACCGACATCCTGCTGGCCTTTCCTGGAATCCTGCTCGGACTGATCCTGGTCGCGACCTTCGGAGTCAGCCTGAACAACGTGATCTTCGCGGTCGGGATCAGTTCGATGCCCGGCTTCATCCGGCTCTCGCGAGCCGAGGCCCTGCGGATCCGGGAGCTCACGTACATCGAGTCGGCCCGCGCTTCGGGCACCCCGCGCTGGCGGATCCTGCTCCGGCACGTCATCCCCAACGGCCTGGCCCCGATCATCGTCCAGGCCACCTTGCAGCTGGGGGCCACCATCCTGCTCGCATCCGCCTTGGGTTTCTTCGGGCTGGCCGTCAAGCCGCCCACCCCGGAGTGGGGCACCATGCTCGGCACCGCCCGGGGTTTCATCTTCAACGACCCGATGCTGGCCACCTACCCGGGACTGGCCATCTTCTTCACCGTGCTCGCCTTCAACCTGCTCGGCGACGGCCTGCGCGATGTGCTGGATCCGCGCCTCAAGAACAATCGCTGACGGGCGAGGTCAGAACAGCGCCCAGCTGGCCAGGCGGTGCTCGCCACGGTGCTCCCGGTGGTACTGGCGGTCGGTGCGGGCATCGATCACCCACTCCATGCTGCGCCAGGCATAGAAGAACAGGAGCGACAGGGTGGCCGCAAAGACGGCGCCAGCCGGAACCACCGCCGACCACGGCCAGGCCGGACGGCCGCCGCCGGGCACCGCCAGTTCGCCGAGTAACAGGAAGACGGTCAGCAGCTGACCGATTACCGCCCACAGCGTGAGCCCGGCCGCCACCAGGTACGCCCACACGAAGCCCTCCACCTGGTACCTGGCTGCCGCGGTAACAGCGTCGGAGACGGGAGTCCGGGCGCCTGGGGCAGCCGGCGGCTGCGAGGGTACGCTGGCCCTGATCCCGGTCGCCTGGTAGAGGAATGGCGCCGCGATCACCAGGAGTCCGAAGAACAGGGACAGCCCCGCATAGTCCCTCACCGGCGCGAAGCGGGTGGGATCAGGGAGCACGCCCCGGGTGGCCAGGACCGTCCCCAGGGCGGCGCCGACCGCGGTGAAGGTGGAGGCCCAGCTCCTGGAGAAATCCCAGTTGGGCTCCCCCAGCAGCCCGGTCCAGTTCCGACCTCGGAACCCGAGCCGGGTCCAGCCTCGAGCCACTACCAGGCCCGCGGCCAGTACCAATGAGCCCAGTAGCACCTCTTCGACCACCGTCATGGTCCGCCTTCCTCCGCCCGCCGGTCGGATGATTCAGGGGTGGATATCCACCCCTAGATCATCCCGAGTTCCCACCTCGCGTCTTCAGACATCCGCTCTGGCGACCAGGGTGGATCGTAGGTGAGCTTCACCCCCGCGTCCTTGACTCCGGGGAGTTGCATGAGGACATCGCGCACTTCGCCCATCACCTCCCCCGCCATCGGGCAGCCGACCGCGGTCAGAGTCATGGTGACATCGATCCGGCCGTCCCCGATTTCGATCCCGTAGAGCAGGCCGAGGTCGACAATGTTGACCGGGATCTCCGGGTCGTAGACTTCGCGCAGAGCCTCGATCACCTCGTCTTCGGTGACCGACGCCCGGACGGTTTCGCTCATGGCTTCTCCAGCGGTAATCCGGCTCGGCGCCACTCGGCGGTGCCGCCGGTGTAGTTGACGACATCTCGGACGCCCAGCGCCACCGCCATCTCGGCGGCGATGGCGGAGCGCGCTCCAGCCTCGCAGATGAAGACGGTACGATCCTGCAGCCGGTGCCCGGTAGGGTTGGCCAGCAGTGCGTTGAGGACGACATGACGGGCGCCCGGCACGTGTCCGGCCGCCCACTCGTGGTTCTCGCGCACGTCGACCACCTCGTAGCCTTCTTCGATCAGCCTCCTGAACTCCTGGAGGTCCGCCTGCTTGAACGGTGCGTCAGACATGGACTCGCTCAATCCTCCTCTCCGGGCCAGCCGGTCAGTCCGTAGGCCCCGGCTTTCAAGACCTTCAAAGACAGCAGCGCGCACTTCAGGCGCGCAGGTGAGATGTCGATACCCAGTTCGTCGAGGACGTCATCGCGGCCCAGCCGCCGCGCCTCCTCCAGGGACATTCCCCGCAGCCGCTCGGTCAGCATCGAGGCGGCGGCCTGGGAGATCGCGCAGCCGCGTCCGTGAAAGGCGACCTCTGCGATCGCCCCGTTGTCGACCTTGAGATCGATCCCGATCACGTCGCCGCAAAGCGGGTTGGACTCCTCGTATGAGTAGTCGGGAGCTTCCAGGTGGCCGAAGTTGCGGGGGTTCTTGTAGTGGTCGAGAATCTGCTCCCGGTAGATCGTGTCGTCCATCGTTCTCAATTCTTCAACCGCCTGCCCCCGGGGTGGATTCCCGAGCTCGAGCCCGGCTCACAGCCTGAACACCCGCCGGGCCTGGTGGAGCCCGGCCACCAGCCGATCGATGTCTTCCCGCACCGTGTAGGCGCCCAGACTGGCCCGGCTGGTGGCCGCCACTCCCAGCCGCTCCATCAGTGGCATCGCGCAGTGGTGGCCGCCTCTGATCGCCACCTGATGGCGATCCAGGATGGAGGCTACGTCGTGGGCGTGGATCCCCTGGATCTCGAACGACAGCACCCCTACCCGCCGGGCCGCGGGCGGCCCGAACTGACGCAGCCCGGGCACGGTCGAGAGCGCCTCGATCGCGTACTCGGTGAGATCGACCTCATGGGCGCGGATGGCGTCAGCGCCGAGCGCCTCGGCGTAGTCGATCGCGGCCCCCAGTCCGATCACCTCGGCGATCGCCGGGGTGCCCGCCTCGAACTTCCAGGGCAGTTCGTTGAAGGTGGTGCCGGTGGTACGAACCTCGCGGATCATGTCGCCGCCGCCCATGAATGGAGGCATCGACTCCAGCAGTTCCCGGCGCCCGTACAGGATGCCGGCCCCGGTGGGTCCGAACAGCTTGTGCGCGCTGAACGCGTAGAAATCGCAGTCGGTGGCCTGGACGTCGATACCCAGATGGGGCGCGCCCTGGGCGCCGTCGATCAGCACCAGCGCCCCCGCCTCGTGCGCCTGGCGGGTCATCTCCACGAACGGATTGATCGTGCCCAACGCGTTGCTTACCTGGGTGAAAGCCACCAGCCGTGGGCCCCGGGCGAGCAGCCTCTCCCACTGGTCCTGGCGGAGTTCGCCGCGGTCGTCGATGTCGACGTACTCGATGACCGCGCCGGTCGCGGCCGCCGCCTGCTGCCAGGGCACGATGTTCGAGTGGTGTTCGAGCAGGGTCAGCACCACCAGGTCGCCGGGGCGAAGCTGCTGCCGGCCCCACGAGTAGGCGACCAGATTGATCGCCTCGGTGGTGCCGCGGACGTTGACGATCTCTCGGGTCGACCGCGCGTTGAGAAACCTCCGCACCTTCTCGCGTACCGCTTCGTATTCCGCGGTGGCCCGTTCCGAGGCGGCGTACACGCCCCGGTGGACGTTGGCGCTGTAGCGGGCCAGGTACTCTGTCACCGCATCCACCACCGGCCGGGGCTTGAGCGATGTGGCCGCCGAGTCGAGGTAGACGAGCCCGGAGTCGAGCATCGGGAAATCGGCCCGCACTCGGGCGGAGTCGAGCGGTGAGGGGGTCAGCCGCAATTCCGGCTCAGACCTCGACGTAGACGTCTTCGCCCTCGATGGTCACCGCGTAGGCGGGTACCGGTTCGACCGCCGGCAGGTTGAGCGCCCGACCCGTCCTGAGGCTGAAGCGAGACCCGTGCCTGGAGCACTCGATGGCGCCGTTCAGGATTTCTCCGCCGGCCAGGGGGAATCGCTCGTGGCTGCACACGTTGCTCAGCGCGTACCAGTCGCCCGCCTCGTCGCGGGCCAGACATACCGGCACCCCGCCCACCTGGACCCCGATCGAGTTGGCCGGCGCTACTTCCGCGGTGGAGGCTACCCGGGCTCTAGGCACCGGCGACCCCCTCGATCTTCCGAGCCAGTTCGGCCGCGACCTGGTCGCGCACCTTTTGCACCGGAATCCGGTCGAGAACCTCGGCCATGAAGCCCTCCACGATCATCCGCACGGCCACCGGCCGGGGAATGCCCCGCATCTGCAGATAGAAGAGGTGCTGGGGGTCGACCGGGCCGACGGTGGCCCCGTGGGTGCAGCGCACGTCGTTGTTCAGGATCTCGAGCATGGGGATCGAGTCGGCCTTGGACGTGCGCGACAGCAGGAGATTCTGGTTTTTCTGGTAGGCGTCGGCCCGGCGCGCACCCTCCTCGACCCGGATCAGCCCGGCATAAAGGCTATGGGCGGTGTCGCGCAACGCGCCCTTGAAGAGAAGGTCAGAGGTGGTGCGGGGCGCTTGGTGGTCCTGCAGGGTGTGGAAGTCGAAGAACTGGTCTCCCGAGCCGAAGTAGAGCGCCTTCAGCTCGGCGTTGGCCCCCGGCTCCTGCAGAGCGGCCTCGACCCGGGTCTTCGCGAACCGGCCGCCCAGCCCGATGTTGATCAGCCGGGAGGTCGAGTCGCGCCTGGCGACCAGAGCCTGGTCGGCGAACTGCCAGGCGTTGGCGCCCCAGCGCTGGATGTTGACGAAGTCCAGGCGGGAACCCGCCTCCGCGAACAGTTCGGCCGAGCCGCCGGCCAGCAACTGGCCCTCTCCACTCTCCGAGGTCAGTTCGTAGACGATGCCGACCGAGGCGCCGGGCCCGGCCACCACCAGCAGGTGGGGCAGGGCGGCAATCTGGTCGCGGCTGGCGTGGAAGCGGAGCTCGATCGGCTTCGCCACCTCGACCCCGGCCGGGACGTACACGAGCAGGCCGCCAGCGAACAGCGCCGCGCGCAGTGCGCTGAACTTGTCGCGGTCTGGCCGGACGGCGGTGAACAGGTACTGCTGGAGCAGATCCGGATGCGACGCCGCGGCCGCGCTGAGCGAGGTCAGCACCACGCCGCTGGCTGCCACCTCCGGGTCGATCGCGATCGCGGTCTGCCCGGAGGCCGACTGCACGGCCATCGCCGCCAGCTCGTCGCCCAACTCGGCCGACGGGCCGCCGTTGCGGGACTCCACTCCGCGGATGGTGGCGAGGTCCAGGCCGCGCAGGTCGGTGCGACGCCACTCCTCGCTCTGAGGGTCGGGCATCGGCGTGGCCCGGGCCAGCTCCCAGGCCTGGCGCCGCCGCTCGGTGAGCCAGGCCGGCTCGGCCAGACTGGCGCTGAGCTGCTCGACGGTGCTGAGATCCAGGCTCACCCGACCGACCCCTCCATCTCCAGCTGGATCAGCCGGTTGAGTTCAACCGCGTACTCGAGCGGAAGCTCCTTGGTAAAGGGCTCGATGAAGCCGTTCACGATCATGGCCTCGGCCTCGGCGGCGGGAATGCCCCGGCTCTCCAGGTAGAAGAGCTGTTCGTCGGAGACCTTGCTGACGGTGGCCTCGTGTCCGATCGTGACCTGATCCTCGTCCACCTCGATGAAGGGATAGGTGTCGGAACGGGATTCCTCGTCGAGCAGGAGCGCGTCACACTTGACCATCGACTTGACGTCGTGGGCGCCCTTGTGCACCTTCAGCAGGCCGCGGTAGGTGGTGCGGCCGCCGCCCTTGGAGATCGATTTCGAGGTCACCGTGCTGGTTGTGTTGGGGGCGACATGCACGACCTTGCCGCCCGCGTCCTGGTGCTGGCCGGGCCCGGCGAAGGCCACCGAAAGGATGTCGCCCTTGGCCCCCGGCTCCATCAGGAAGATCGACGGGTATTTCATCGTCACCTGGGAGCCGATGTTGCCGTCGACCCACTCCATGGTGGCGTTGCGGTAGGCCACGGCCCGCTTGGTGACCAGGTTGTAGACGTTGTTGGACCAGTTCTGGATCGTGGTGTACCGGCAGCGGGCCCCGCGCTTGACGATGATCTCGACCACCGCCGAGTGGAGGGAGTCGGTGGTGTAGCTGGGTGCGGTGCAGCCTTCGATGTAGTGGACGAAGCTGTCCTCGTCGCAGATGATCAGGGTCCTTTCGAACTGCCCCATGTTCTTGGCGTTGATCCGGAAGTAGGCCTGGAGCGGGATCTCCACCCGTACCCCCTTGGGCACGTAGATGAACGAGCCGCCCGACCACACCGCGGTGTTGAGGGCCGCGAACTTGTTGTCGGCGGGCGGGATGATGGTGCCGAAGTATTCCCTGACCAGATCCGGGTGCTCGCGCAGCCCCGAGTCCATGTCGAGGAAGATCACGCCTTTGCGGCTCAACTCCTCGTTGAGGGAGTGGTAGATCACCTCGGAGTCGTACTGGGCGCCGACCCCGGCCAAAAACTTGCGCTCCGCCTCCGGGATTCCGAGCCGCTCGAAGGTGTTCTTCATGCGCTCGGGCACGTCGTCCCAGGAGCGGGCGGCACCCTCGGTCGGCTTCAGGTAGTAGAAGATGTCCTGGAAGTCGATCTTGCTGAGGTCGGCCCCCCAGGAGGGCAGCGGCTTCGACTCGTAGATGCCGAGGGAACGCACCCTGAGGTTGGTCATCCACTCGGGTTCCTTCTTCATGGCCGAGATCTCGCGGACGATGGCCTCGTCCAGGCCTTTGCGGGCCTTGAAGACGTAGCTCTCCTCGTCGTGGAAGCCGTACTTCTCGCGGTAGTCGTTGCCGATGTTGAGTTCGGGCATCACTGCCATGTCTTTTTCTCCTGACTAGGCGAGGACGCCGGCGGTGGCGCCCTCCCCGACCCACTCGCGATAGCCCTCGGCTTCCAGCCGGTCGGCGACCTCGGGGCCGCCGTGCAGCACGAAGTTGCCATTGACCATGACGTGCACGAAGTCGGGCTTGATGTACTCCAGGATCCGGGTGTAGTGGGTGATGATCAGGACCCCTAACTCCGGTCCGCGCAGCCGGTTGACGGCGTCGGCCACGAACTTGATCGAGTCGATGTCGAGGCCGGAGTCGGTCTCGTCGAGGATGGCGATCTCGGGCTTCAGGACCGCCATCTGCAGGATCTCCGCTCGCTTCTTCTCGCCGCCGGAGAAGCCCTCGTTGATGTAGCGCGAGAGGAACGACTGGTCCATCCGCAGGACCTCCAGGTTTTCGTTCAGGAGGGCGCGGAACTCGCGGGCGCTGATCGCCTTGCTCCGATCCTTGCCGTCGTAGCCGCGGTGGGCGTTGATGGCGGTGCGAAGGAAGTTGTTCATGGTGATGCCGGGCACTGTCACCGGGTACTGGAGCGCGAGGAACAGGCCCAGGCGGGAGCGCTCGTCGGGCGGCAGCTCCAGGATGTTGCGGTCCTTGAAGATGACCTCACCGCTGGTGACCTGGTAGCCAGGGTGGCCCATCAAGGTGTGCGACAGGGTCGACTTGCCGGAGCCGTTCGGCCCCATGATCGCGTGGATCTCGCCCTTGTTGACGCCGAGCGAGATGCCCTTGAGGATCTCGCGGTCCTCGACTGTGACCCGAAGGTCCTTGATCTCGAAGTCAGACATTGTCGCTGGTTGCTTCCTCTCTTGGTGTGGGGGTGGCCGCTCTCAGGGTGGTGGAGATGGTCGCCTTCCAGGCGCGGCGGGAGCGGATGGGTAGCGCCGGCCTCGCGGCCGGGCGTTTGATCACGTACACGCAGGCCGGCTCGTCGTTGGGGATGAACCCGGCCCGATCGATTTCGACGCCCAGCAACCGTTGGTACAGCGCTTGCTCGTGACGGCAGGGCAAGCCGGTGCTGGCGGCCACGTCGGCGATCGGACAGTTGCCCTGGCGCAGCACCAACTGGCCGCTGTCGGTGGTCACCGCCTCGGCCATGTAACCGTGCTCCGAGACCGCCCGAGCCAGCGCCCTGACCCGGTCCTCGATCTCGACGCCGTCCATCACCTTACCGAACTCGACCTCGAGCCGCGCGGCCCGGCGGGCGAAGAACTGCTCGAGAACGTGATCCGGGAGGAACTCCAGCAGCTCGTTGGCAAGCTCGCGGTGGCTGCGCGGGAACATCTCCTCGCCAGCCGGCAGCAGGTGGTAGAGGTTCTGGGGCCGGCCCGGCCCCTTGCGGGTGGACCCCGCCGGCTCCGCCGCCGAGGCCACCAACCCGCGCTCGATCAGCGCCTCGAGGTGGCGAAGCGCCCCCTGCTTGGAGAGCCCGAGGTGATCGGCGATCTCGCCCAGGCTCGCGTGACCGCGGGCCTTGAGGAGCGCGAGAATCTCATGCTTGCGTTCCATCCAGGCTCCATTCTAGAAGGTTTATCAACCACGACGTTGATAAACTGCGAGAAGCGGCGCTGGTGCCCGTGGTTGCCGCTACAGAGAAGCGGCGCTGGTGCCCGTGGTTGCCGCCACAATGGAGTCCTGGAACCCATGTTCGAGCCCACCGATTCCAGACCCCTGTCCGAAGCGGACCTGCGGGCCCTGGCCGACGCCGAGCTGGCGAGCCGAATCGAGGCCGTGATCGCCGAGATGCGCCCGCTCGAGCGCCAGCTGGACGAGTTGCGCCGCCGCCGCGACGTGCTGGTCACCGAACGTCGCCGCCGGGAGAAGCTGGCTTCGATGGCTCAGCGCCGGCACGTCCGGCAGGCGATCGGCTCTGGCGGTTCGATCTCGTTCGCAGAGTTGCTGGAGACCACCTCCGAAGCCGACCTGGCCTGGGACGCCTTCGATTACCACCTCCGGACCGGTGGCCGCGTGCGCCTGGGCTTTCCCGGCGCCCGCCAGCAGACGGTGGCCTTCACCGACGGCGCTCGTCTGGTCCAGGCCGCCACCTTGAGCGAGGCGCTGCGGCTGAGCGGGGAGGGATGGGAGCCCGGCAGCCCCGGCCGGCCCGGAGTGCGCATCCACTTCCCGGGCACCCGCCAGGAGCGGCTGGTGCCGATCGGAGACCTCTACGTGACGGCGCCCGCCGCCGAGGAGGAAACTAGAGGGTCATGAGGGCCAGACGCTTCCGCGGGCTGCGCACGGTGGCGATGATCGCTCTAGTGGCGTCCGGGACGTACCTGATGGTCAGAGACCGGGCCACTACCCGGCGGCTCCGGCAACGGCTGGGAGCGGCGCTGGAGCCGGCCAGCCCGGTCCAGATCGCGACCGGTCTGGTGGGCCTGGCCCGCCGGCTCCTGGGTGAGGCGCTCAGGAACCTGGGGGAGATCGTGGAAGGTCCGCGTACCGTCTTCGACCGCCGCTTCGGGCGAGCTCAGCTCAGCGAGGAACTGGTGGCCAGGGCCCTGCTCGAGAACGACTCCGGGCTCGATTACGAGATCGATGGTCACGTCGTGTACCTGAGCGGGGATGCCGCCGATCCGGAATCGCTGGAGCGGACCCGGGCCGCCGTCCGGGCCCTCCCCGGCGTCGACGCGGTGGTCAACCTGGCCGTGGTCCAGGGCGGCGCGGCGGGCTAGCCGCCCGGCCGGGCAGACCGGGTAGAGTAATTAGAACCTCCTGGGCGGTCGGGAGGGTGAGGGGAGCTGCCCCTGACCGGGGTGAGGCCGGGCGGCGAGACCTCGGCTACCGGCCGGACCTGGGATGAGCGTGCATTTCACAGATGGCTGACAGCAGGCTTCCGCTATCCCTGCGAGGCCCGATCACGGGCGGTGCCCGGGCCGGGATGCGGAACCTTCCCCGATGGTGGCCGGTCCGCCGCCCCAAGCACCGGCGCAGTTCGGCGACGACCCCGATGGCGCGTGCCCGCCGGTCGCGGCTGCGCTTCGCCCTGCTCTCGCTGCTGGGGGCGGCGGTGGTCGGCGCCGGCTTCGTCGGCGACGCCTATGCCCAGAACTTCCTGGGCGGCCTGCCGCCGGTCACCGGCCTCACGCCGGAGAGCTTCAACGGCGACACCCTGATCTACGACCGGGCCGGCAACCTGCTCGCCGATGAAGGCCAGGAGGGCGACCACCGGGTGGTGGTGTCGATCCGTGACATTTCACCCAAGATCCTGCAGGCCTCGGTCGCCATCGAGGACCGCAACTTCTACCGTCACCAGGGTTTCGACCTCAGCGGCCTGACCCGGGCCGGGATCGGGGTTCTCTCGGGCCGGACCTACCTGGGCGGCGGCTCCACCATTACCCAGCAGCTGGCCAAGCAGCTCTTCCTCAGCCCTGAGCAGAGCATCAATCGCAAGGTCAAAGAGCTGGTGCTTTCCTATCAGCTCACCCAGAACTACAGCAAGGATCAGATCCTCGAGCTGTACCTCAACGAGAGCTACTACGGCAGTCAGAGCTACGGCGTCGAGGCCGCCGCCCAGACCTATTTCCACAAGCACGCCAAAGACGTCTCCCTGAGCGAGGCGGCGATGCTCGCCGGGCTGCCCCAGGCACCCAGCCAGTACAGCCCGCACCTCCACCCGCAGGCGGCCAAGGCTCGCCAGAAGGAGGTTCTGGAGGCAATGGTGAAGGCCGGCTTCGTGGCTCAGGCGGATGCTGATCGGGCGGCCGCGGAGCCCGTCAACGTGTACCCGGTCGAGCACAAGCGCAGCCAGTCGGTCTTCGTCCAGGAGGTGCTGGCCGAACTCGACTCGCTCAACGTCCGGCGCGGTAACCGGGTGCTCAGCGTGACCACCACCCTCGATCCCAACCGCCAGGCGATCGCCGAGCGGGTGGTGCGCGAGAACCTGAAGGCCAACCTCGGGCGGGATCCCAAGGGAGCCGCCAAGGGGGAGTTGGAGTCGGCTCTGGTGAGCATCGATCCCAAAACCGGCCAGGTGGTCGCCTACGTGCCCAACTCCAACCCGTCCGGCCCCAAAGGGCAGGAGGATCTGCCCAACACGCCGCGGAACCCGGGCTCGAGCGTGAAGATCTTCACCTACGCGGCGGCGATCAACGCCCGCCGGGCCACCATGGAGACCCAGATCGTGGACGGACCCAGCCCGCTTACCTTCTCCGATGACAGGTCGGCCAAGATCTACAACTTCGACCGCAGTACCCACGGTACCCAGCCGCTCCGGCGCGCCTTCGCCGGTTCGCTCAACATCCCGGCGGTCAAGGTCGAGACCGCGGTCGGCATCTCCAACGTGGTCGATTTCATGCGCAACCTGGGGGTCTACCCGTGCATCCCACAGGCCGACGGCAAGCTCGACTGCGCCGCCCCCTCCACCGCCTACAGCTACAGCCTCACGCTGGGTGGCTACCCGATCACGATGCTCCAGGAGGCGGCCGGGATCGCCGCCATCGCCAATCTCGGGGTCTACCACGAGCCCGAGTTCATCCTCTCGGTGAAGGACAATACCGGCCAGAGCCTGTACGAGACCAACCCCGACGCCCGTAAGCGCCAGGCGGTTGACCCCGGGGTGGCCTTCATCGTCTCGGAGATGCTGGTCGACGACTACAACCGCTGCTACATCTTCGGGTGCGGCAGCCCGCTGCACATGAACGACCGGCGGGCAGCCGCCAAGACCGGCACCAGCGAGAACTACAAGGATGCCTGGACCGCCGGCTGGACCCCCGACCTGGCCACGGTCGTGTACATCGGTGACATCGGTCCGATCGACCAGGTGCTGGGCGGCGCTCAGGCGGACGCGGTGTTCACGGCTGCGCCGATCTGGAACCGGTACATGACCGAGGCTTTGAAGGGGGTGCCAGACAACTGGTACACCCCGCCGCTCAACGTCAAACAGACCGGCTACGGGAGTCACTCCTGGGTGCTGCTCGACGCCCAGCGGATCGATCGTCTACCCAATGACGAGAGCGCGCTCAAGCCGAAGGACGAAAAGTACTGGCGGGAGCACCCGCTCAAGGACACGCCGCCCGACCCGGGCACCGGCCCGATCATGGTGGCGGTGTCGCCGACCCCGCCCGGCCACTGACCGTGAGGGGATGGCCGCCCGGGCTGGGTAGAATTCACTGGTGACAACCGAGCTTCAGGAGGTCCGGGTCTCCACCGAGCCCCTGCCCAAGAGCCAGATTGGGCTCACCATCGAGATCCCCCAGCCAGCGGTGGAGGCGAGTTACGAGCGGGCTCTGGCCCGGCTCGGCCGCCGCGTGAAGATCACCGGGTTCCGCCCCGGCAAGGCGCCTCGCGCCATCCTGGAGCAGCGCCTGGGCCCGATCGCGATCCGCGACGAGATGGTCGACGATCTGCTGCCCGACATCCTGCAGCGGGCCCTGGCCGAGCACGAGATCGATCCTCTGGGCCGGCCCACGCTGGAGGAGGCCGTCCTCCAAAAGGGGCTCCCCGGGTTGGTCAAGGCCAGGGTCAGCGTCATGCCCGAGATCAAGCTGCCGGAGCCGGCCACCGTGAAGGTCGCGCACGCCTCGACGGTGGTGGAYGAGAAGTTCGTCGAAGATCACATCTATTCCCTCGCCGAGCGCGAGGCGGTGGTCGAGCCGGTGGATCGGGAGCTGCGGGCAGGCGACATCCTGATCGCGGACCTCGACGTGATCGCCGACGGCGCCGAGGTCGAGGAGGAGCGGCGCCGCAACATGGAGGCCGAACTCCGCGAGGGGGTACTGATCCCCGAGCTGCTCGAGGCGTTGCCCGGCACTCCGGTGGGAGGCACCGTCGAGGTCGAGGTGGAGCTACCTGAGAACCACGCCAACCTGGCTCTGGCCGGGCGGCGGGTCACCCTGCGCATGACCGTGCTCGCGGTCAAGGAAAAGCGCATGCCGGAGTACGATGACGAGTTGGCCCGGCGGATCAGCTCGGAGCGCTACGCCACCATGGCCGAGTTGCGCAGCGGGCTGCTGATCGAACTCACCGAGCAGATGGCGGCGGCGGACCGCCGGCGTCTCGAACAGAACGCCATCCACGAGCTGATGCACTCGGCGGAGTTCGACGTGCCCGACATCCTGGTCGAGTGGGACCTGCTGCGTGAGAAAGAGGACCTGGAGGCGAGGCTGAACCGCCAGGGCCTCAAGTGGGAGCTATACCTCAAGTACCTTGGTCAGACCTTCGAGCAGTGGGCGGCCCAGAACTGGGCGGCTTCGGAGCACCGGATCCGGATGGAGTTGGTGCTGGACGCCTACTCGAAGCAGGCGGTCGACGAGCCCTCCGAGGCGGCGCTCGAAGAGTGGATTCGCGAGCAGGCGGGTAGCGCCGGCTGGAGCTCGGAAGAGGTCGAGGCCGCGCTGGGTTCTCAAGATACGAGGGAAAGAATGCGCCGCCAGTTGCGCCGGGTGCGGGCACTCGAGTTGCTGGCCGGACAGGTGACCGTCATCGAGCCGGGCTCAGAGCCCACCCCCTCGCAGTCGGCGCACACAACCAAGGAAGCTTCAAGTGATGAATGACACGAGCGGACCCACCAGCTACCTGGTCCCGATGGTGGTCGAGTCCACCAGCCGGGGCGAGCGAGCCTTCGACATCTATTCGCGGCTGCTGAAGGAGCGGATCGTCTTCATCGGCACGCCGATCGACGACCAGGTCGCCAACCTGGCCATCGCCCAGTTGCTGTTCCTTCAGAGCGAGGATCCCGACCGGGAGATCAGCGTGTACGTGAACAGCCCGGGTGGTTCGGTGACCGCCGGGCTCGCCATCTACGACACCATGCAATACATCAAGCCGGACGTCGCGACCATCTGCATCGGCATGGCTTACTCGATGGGTGCGATTCTGCTGGCTGGGGGGGCCCCCGGCAAGCGCTTTGCGCTTCCCCATTCGAGCATCCTGATCCACCAGCCGATGGGCGGCGCCCAGGGCCAGGCCAGCGACATCGCGATCACCGCCCGTGAGCTGCTGCGAACCCGGGAGGCACTCTACGAGATCCTGGTCAAGCACACCGGCCAGACGCCGGAGCGGATCGCTGAAGATGCCGAGCGCGACAAGTACTTCACCGCCGAGGAGGCGAAGGCCTACGGCCTGATCGACGGGGTGATCCAGTCGCAGGCGCTGCTCACCGCCGCCAACGGCGCGGCTAGCGGGCGCTAGGGCCGAAAAGCGGCCAGTCGGGTTCTGCCGCCCACCGGTGAGGACGATGGTCGCCCAACTGGTTTCGAACCGGGATCGGGTATCTGGTATTTGGTGTAAGGTGGGGCACACCGACAGGGCGGGAGTCCAGGGATCATGACTGAACGCGAAGACAGGAAGAGGTATACGCGCTGCTCGTTCTGCGGGCACTCCCAGGAGCAGGTGCGCAAGCTGGTCGCCGGGCCCGGCGTCTACATCTGCGACCAGTGCATCGACCTCTGCCAGGAGGTCCTCGAGGAGGACAACCGCAACAGCGGAGCCAAGAAGACGAAGCAGGCCCTGCTGCCTGACCCGAAGAGCATCTGCGCCCAGCTCGACCAGTACGTGGTGGGCCAGGAGAAGGCCAAAAAGGTGCTCTCCGTGGCCGTCTACAACCACTACAAGCGAATCCAGGCCCAGAAGTCGGTGGGTGAGGTGGAGCTCCAGAAGTCGAACGTACTGCTGGTCGGGCCCACCGGCTGCGGCAAGACCTACCTGGCCCAGACCCTGGCCCGCATCCTCGACGTGCCCTTCGCGATCGCGGACGCGACCAGCCTGACCGAGGCCGGCTATGTGGGCGAGGATGTCGAGAACATCCTGCTCCGGCTGATCCAGGCGGCCGATTTCGACATCAGCCGGGCTGAGCGCGGCATCATCTACATCGACGAGATCGACAAGATCGCCCGGAAGGCCGACAACCCCTCGATCACTCGGGACGTGTCCGGGGAGGGGGTCCAGCAGGCGTTGCTCAAGATCCTGGAGGGAACCATCGCCAACGTGCCGCCTCAGGGCGGGCGCAAGCACCCCCACCAGGACTTCCTTCAGATCAACACCTCCAACATCCTGTTCATCTGCGGCGGGGCGTTCGACGGGCTGGAGCGGATCATCGAGGCCAGGGTCGGCCGCCGGAGCATCGGTTTCGGAGCTCCGACCGAGGTCCGGGCCAAAGCTGACCTGGCCACGCTGTACGAGCATCTGCGGCCCCAGGACCTGCAGAAGTTCGGCTTCATTCCCGAATTCATCGGCCGGCTCCCGATCACGGTGTCGCTGCACCCGCTCGACGAAAGCGATGTGGTGCGGATTCTGACCGAGCCCAAGAACGCGTATGTGAAGCAGTATCAGAAGCTGCTGGGTCTGGACAAGGTCGACCTTTACTTCGAACCTGACAGCTTGACCGCGATCGCCCGCAAGGCCCTCGCCCTCGGCACCGGTGCCCGCGGCTTGAAATCGATCATCGAAGAGGCCCTGCTCGACACCATGTTCGAACTGCCGAGCCGGCGGGACGTACGCCGCTGCGTGATCTCGGAGAAGGTGATCAACGGCGAGCAGCGGCCGCTGCTGGAACTGGTCGAGCCGGGCTCGCAGCCCCAACTGGCGGCCGGCGACACGGCCTGATCTCGAAGCGGGTCCGCCCTGCCTCGTGCCCGGAATCCGCTTCCGAATACGTAAAGGGCCGCCGCGGCGGAAGCGGTCGTGGAGTGACTCAAGACCGCAATGCCAGGAGCATCTAAGGCTCCCGCATGCGTGCCACCGCGGAGTTTTAGGCCACGGCCCGCATGCACCCGGCCAGTCCGGATCGGCAAACAGCGCCAACCAGCCGCGACGCCGAGGTTGGCTCGCTGCGCTTCACCCTTGAGGTCGCCGGGGTGGTCGACCCCAGCTCCGGCCGGGCGCTGACCGAGGAGCTGCTCGTCGGCGTCGCCGGGGGCCTCGGATTCGCATACTTCGTCTTCCAGTACCCGGGCTTCACCAGTCTCTACGTCGACGGCCGGGTGAACCTGCTGGTCCAGAAGCGGGAGCGGGTGGCCGCGCCGATCCATCGCCTGGGGCTTCTGCACGATGTTTCGGAAACGTCCAGCTCGAACGTCGCCGAGGGCCTCCTGAGGGAAGAGCTGGATCTGCGTGGCGCCGCGCTGGTCAGCGTAGACCTGCCGACGCTGCTCGCGGCGGCGATGCCCATCGAGCTGAGGGGCATGATGCCGTTGACCGTGGCGGTTACCGAGATCGAAGGCGGCGTGCGAGTGCACCGCAGCGTGGTTACGCGGGAGCTGAGCTGGCAAGAACTGGCGGCGCGCGGGCCGGTGCCCGCCAGACTCGGCACCGGCTTTACCGGCTTCGCTCGACCGCACCGATCACAGTGTCGAGCGAGCGATAGAGGAGGGGATCAGTTCGACCACCGCCGGAATGCGGTGCCGCCGATGACCAACTTCGGGCGGTCCGGGCTCGAGAAATGGGCCGACCTGGTCGGAGGCAGGACCGGCCGGTCGTGGTCGAAGCTCTTCCCGGACGACGGTGCGATGCGCGGCGCGATGGGCTGGGTTCGCTTCTGGCTGGCCGGCCCGGCGACCGACGGCGCAGCGCAGCGCGCTCTATATGCCGACCATCTCGCCGCTGCCGCCGGGCTCCTGCGCCGGCCGGGTCTCACCAACGCGGCGGATGCCTACCGGAGGCTTGCCGAGATGTGGGTTCGCTGCTGCGCCGGAGCCTCTGGGATTGGCCGTGGGCGCCCGCGGCGGGCGCCTAGCTGGCTGCGCGCTGGGCCCAGTTGCGCGGGGGGCTTCGGCGCCCTGGCGCAGCTGCCCGCCACCGGAGCCCTCGAATCGGGCTCGAGCCGGCTGCTCGACGAGCTGGCCGCCGGCATTCGGGCGATCCGGGAGCAAGAGGGCACGGCGCTCGACCTTCTGGAAGCCGCCATGGCCTGACGGCCTGGATCAGCCCATGAAGTCGGCCACCGCCCGGTTGAACTTCTCCGGGTTCTCGATGAACATGAAGTGCTGGCCGCCCTCCTCCTCTTCAAAGATGACGAGGTCGGAGCCGACGATCTGCTCGGCGATCCACTGCACAGACTTCCACGGCACCACGCTGACCCGGCCCCCGACGACCAGGGTGGGCACCGTGATCCTCGGGATCACGTCGCGCCAGTCCTGGTGGCAGTGGTTCCAGAGCAGGGTCGCCGCGTGGATCCGGGGCAGCTTGAAATTGAGCTGCACGGCCCAGGCCTTCTTCTCGGGATCGGCATGGGTCGTGAACATGCCGCCCACGAACCCTTCGGTGACCGCGGCGGCGTTCGGCCCGTTCAGGTCGTTGTAGGTCTGGGTGACCGACTCCGGCGTGAAGATGGCCCCCGCCGCATCCAGCTCGGCCTGACTCCACGCCGGGTTGGCGGTCAGGAAGGGCGGCTCGTCGACCAGCACGATCCTGGAGAGATGTTCTGAGCCGAACAGTTCCCAGTAGCCCCAAATCACCGAGCAGCCCATCGAGTGGCCGAGCAGGGTGACGTCGGTCAGCCCGAGCGCCTGCAGCGCATCGTGGACGTCCATCGAGAGCCGCTGGATCTTGTATCCATGGCTGACCTTCTCGGAGTCGCCGTGCCCGCGCATGTCGATGGCGATCACCCGGTAGCGATCACCGAGACCCTCGATCTGATACTTGAACTGCTCGGCCGTCTGCGACCAGCCCGGGATCATGACCAGCGGCTTGCCGGAGCCGGCTTCGAGATAGCTCAGCCGCACTCCGTCGCCGGTGACCAGATTGCCATGCTTGACGTCCACGGTTCGCCTCCTCGATCTGCGGGGTTCGTTTGGAAACGACCCAAGTTTAGCCTTGGGGTGCCCAAGCCGGTGAAGGCTCTCAGGCCGTCGGCCAGCATGTATCCGCCGGTGCTGACCGCGACCACCACCCAGCAGATACGGATCCTGATGGCCGGATGATCGGCGGCCGTTAAGCTTTTGCTAGTGGCCGCCTCGGGCGGCGACGCATTTCGAGCCAGAATTCGAAAGCGACCGAGCAGACGGCCGAAACGGCTCTGGAGTGGCCAGGGTAGGGGCGTTGAGGCCAAGGTGAGCGTGGCACCAGGAGGAGCGCATTGGAAGCGCGTGACGACGGCGGGCCTGAGCCCATGACCGGGGCGCCCGGGGTCGATAAACCGAGGGTGGAGGATGCCCGGCGTCCGGGATCACCGGCGCCGGCCATGGCCCCTGCCTACGAGCCCTCCACGGTCGAGCCCGCCTGGTCCGCCCGTTGGGAGGAGGCCGGATTGTTCAGGGCCGAGGCCAGATCGAGCCGGCCCCACTACTCGATCGCGCTGCCGCCGCCCAACATCACCGGCGAGTTGCACATGGGCCATGCCACCAATCAGTCGATTCAGGACGCCTTCGCCCGGTACAAGCGGATGACCGGACACGAAGTGCTCTTCCTACCCGGCACCGACCACGCCGCGATCGCTACCCAGAACGTGATCGAGAAGCAGCTCGCTCGCGAGGGGACCACGAAGGAGGAGTTGGGCCGCGAAGCGTTCCAGCGCCGGGTCGACGCCTGGTACGCGAGCGTCGGCGCCGAGATCATTTCCCAGAGCCGCGAACTGGGGTCGAGCCTCGACCTCAGCCGTCTGCGCTTCACGATGGATCAGGGGTATGTGAGGGCGGTCAGGCACGCCTTCGTGGAGTTCTACAAGCAGGGCTGGATCTACCAGGGGGCGCGGATTGTCAACTGGTGTCCGCGGTGCCGCTCGGCGATCAGCGATCTCGAGGTCCAGTGGAAGCCACGCGAGGACACCCTTTACTACGTTCGCTACCTGCCCGCCGAGGGCGAGGGCGAGGGGGTGGTGATCGCGACCGTGAGGCCGGAGACGATGCTCGGCGACAGCGGGGTGGCGGTTCATCCCGATGACCAGCGGTACCGGGCCATGGTCGGCCGCGAAGTCATCCTGCCGGTGGTCGGGCGGCGGCTGCGAGTGGTCGCCGATGAAGCCGTCCAGCGCGACTTCGGCAGCGGGGGTCTGAAGGTGACGCCGGGCCACGACCCGCTCGACTACGAGCTGGGCGCCCGGCACGGGTTTGAGATCCTGAGCATCATGCATCCCGACGGCACCATCAACACCCCCGAGCTGCCGGAGTTCGACGGGTTGAGCGCGGCCGCCGCCCGCGAGCTGATGGTTAGCCGTCTGCGCGAGCTGGGCCAGCTGGTCCGCACCGAGCCCTACAGCCATGAGGTGGGACATTGCGACCGGTGTGGGGCCGTGATCGAACCACTGATCTCCGAACAGTGGTTCCTGAGCATGAAGGAGTTGGCCGCCAAGGCGATCGAGGCCAGCCGGCAGGGTCGGGTCAGCTGGCATCCGGAGCGCTACGAGCGGACCTACCTGGACTGGTTGAGTGGCCTGCGCGACTGGTGCGTCAGCCGGCAGCTGTGGCTCGGGCACCGGATCCCGATCTACCACTGTGGGGCCGGTCACCGGTTTGCCTCCACCGAGGAACCGGAGAGCTGCCCGGAGTGCGGCGACACCACCCTGGAGCAGGTTCCGGATGTGCTCGACACCTGGTTCTCCTCCGCGCTCTGGCCGTTCGCCACCCTGGGTTGGCCCGAGCCTACCGAGGATCTTGCCGCCTTCTATCCGACCAGCCTCAACGTCACCAGCCGGGAGATCATCAACCTCTGGGTCAGCCGGATGATCATGACCGGCTTGCACTTCATGGGCGAGGTGCCGTTCCACGACGTGGTCATCCACGCCACCATCCAGGCCGCTGACGGAAGGCGCATGAGCAAGTCCCTGGGCACCGGGGTCGATCCTCGAGAGATGATCCGGAAGCACGGCGCCGACGCGATGCGCGCCTGGTGCGCGTCGGTGGCCATGTCCAGCCAGGACGTGCGCTTCGACGAGAGCCGGATCGAGGGCTTCCACCGCTTCGCGAACAAGCTCTGGAACGCCGAGCGCCTGGTCCTCCGTCATCTGGGCGAAGACCCGCGGGCGGCTCTGGCCGAGCCCGTGCCCGCCCGTCTCGAGGACCGCTGGATCCTGGGCCGGCTCGACCAGTTGGTGGCCACCGTCACCTCCGGGATCGACGGCTACCACTTCAGCGTGGCCGTGAACGGCATCTACGACTTCGTCTGGAGCGAGTTCTGCGACTGGTACCTGGAGGCGGTCAAGCACCGTCTACGGGAAGGTGATCTCGAGGCTCGGCGCACCTGCTTGACGGTGCTCGACACCGCCTGCCGGCTCCTGCACCCTTTCATGCCCTTTGTCAGCGACGAGCTCTGGAGCCGCCTGCCGGGAGAGCGCGACTTTCTGGTCAGGGTGCCGTGGCCGGTCCCACGGGGGTGGGACTCCGGCGACACTGGCCGATTCGGGGTGGTCCAGGAAGTGGTCGGCGAGATCCGGCATGTGCTTCAGACCGCCGGCGTCCGACGCGGACGGCTTCGCTTCGAGCCCGGCTCCAGCCTGGATGCCGAGCAGCGGGCGCTGGTGGGGGTGCTGGCCCCGGTGACTACCGATCCGGGCGATGGATCGGGCGCCACCGTCAAGACCCTGGCCTCGACCGCGGCCGTGGTCGAGTTCGAGGCGCCCGGCGGCGATGCCACGGTCCAGCGGCTGGCCCGGCTGCGGACAGAACTGGAGCAGCTCACCGGCCGGCTCGGTAATCCCGGCTTCCGGGAACGGGCTCCCCGCGAGGTGGTGGAGAAGGTGACCGCCCGGGTCGAGGAGCTCAGCCAGGCGATCCGCCGCCTCGAGTCCTAGGAGACCGGTGCCGCCGATCGAGCCGGTCCTCACCGCCTACGTCCTGATCGTCTCGATCGGGCTGGGTGCCGGCCTGCTCTGGCTGGGCGGCCGGGGGGTGCACACGGTGGCGCGGGTGGGCCTCAGCCTCGCCCTGATCGTATCGGCGGCGGCCTACCTGCGCGCCGGGCAGGCTCCGCTCGAGTTCACCTTCGGTCCGGTGGGAGGGCTCAGGCTCGACCTCGGGTTCAATGCGGTCGCGTTCGTGGCCGGCCTGGGCATCCTGCTACCGGCCTGGACGGCGGTGATTTTCGGATCCTGGCGAGCGGACTTTCTGGTGGTGGCGCTGGTTGCGGTGACCGCCGCCCTGGTCGCCCTCCTGACCCGTGGAATCGTCGCTACCTCGATCGCGGCCATGGTGATGGCGATGGCGGTGGCCGTCTTGAGCGATGTCTCAGGTCTCAGGGCGCCGCTGCTGTTCGCCGGCACCTTGCTTTTGGCTGGCGCCGGAGTGGCGGCGGCGGTGGCCGGCGGCACCGATGTGTACGGGGCGGTGCCGGTGGGGACGGCCGGCCCACTGCCGGCGCTGGCGGTGGCGGCGGTCGCCTGTCTGTTTGCCCTGGCCGCGCCTCTGGAACTTCGGCAGGCGGCGCTCTCCCGGGAGACCGGCGATGGCCGCCTGCCCCGGACCGTGACCGCGGTCGCGTGTCTGGCCCCGGTGGGTTTCAGCCTGATGCTGCGTCTCTACCCGCTGGGCGGTGGCCAGGCCGGCGGGCTGGGCGTGCAGGTCGCGCTGGGAGCTACCGGGATCGCGGTGGCGGTGGCCGCCCTGCTGTGGGCGCAGGTGCAGGACGATCCGGCTGACCTGTGGATTTCCATGCTCCAGGTCAACGCCGGCCTGATTGCCCTGGCCACCGCCATCGGCAGCTTGCTGGCTTTGACCGCGGCGCTGCTGGGSGTCGCCGCCCAGGCCATCCTGTTGGCGCTGCTGGCGGTGTTCCCGGAGCGGACAGCGGCCAGGGTGGTCGCGTTCTTGATCGTCCTCGGCGCCCCCCCTTCGCTCGTCTTCGCCTTTCATCTCCTGCTGGTCCAGGCGACCCTCGAGGCGGGTCCGGGCTGGAGTTTGCTGACCGTGGTGCAGGGGCTGCTCTGGCTGTTCAGCCTGGCCACCGCGGCCCGCCTGGTTGGCACCCTGCTCGCTGGCGGTCCGGGCCGGGCTCGATCCCAGGTCGGCGCCTGGCTGATGGCCGGCGGACTGGTGGTGGCCGGGGTCTTCACCGGAGCTCTGGCCGGCACCCTGTCGGTGGGGGTGAACTCGTACCTGCTGGCCGGCCAGAGTGCCAGCTCGACCGGACTCGGGCCGGCCTTCAGCGGCGACCCGTCCGCGGTGGTGTCGGCATCCGGCGCCTGGCCGGCGCTGCCGTTCGCGGTGGGCCTGCTGGCGGTGGCGGTGCTGGTGGTGGGGGCCGGGCTCCGGTTCGGCCATTCCCCGCCGGCCCGGGTCGATATGGGGCCCGGTCCAGGTTGGGTCCAGCCGCCAGCGGCGGCAGCGTTGGCAGCCAGGTTGCGGCCGGGCTGGTGGGCGCGGTTCGCCCACCGATCCGGGATTCCCGGACCGGCCCGACTGGAACAGCGGATGGCGGCATCCGGGGTCTTCTTCTGGCTCGCCTTCGCTGGCGCGTTGACGTTCGTCGCGATGCGCTGGCGGTGAGCGGGTTGGTGGCGGCCGGCGGGGTGCTGAGTTTGGCCGGCATGGCGCTCCTGGTGGTCTCGGACGGCCGCCTGGGCCTGGCCACGAGCCTGGTCGCGGTTGCCGCCGGGTTGGCCCTGACCGTGATTCCGTCGAGCCCGGCGGAGGCGGCGGCGTTGTTCCTTGCCGGGCTGGGGGCGGCGGCCGTCAAGACCCGGGCTGGGCTGCCAGGCTGGCGGATCCTGCCCCCTCGCTCGACGCCTCGCTTCATCCTCGCGGCGGTGGGCCTGCCCGCCTCGCTGCTCGGTTACGCCGCCCTGACCGCCCGGGGTGGGATCGACCTGGCCGGGGCTCTATCCGCGCCGGCGGTTCCGCTCTGGGTGGTGGGCATGGGACGGTTGCTGGTGGCCCGCGAACTGGAGTCGGTGGTGGCGGCGGCGGCCGCCGCCCTGCTCTCGGCGGCGGCCGCCGCCTTCGGGGCGGGGGCGGTGGCGGCGGCCGCTACCCTGCTCGCCTGCTGCGTGCTCACTTGCCTGCTCCCGGTGGCCCGCCGGTGATCCCGGCCGGGCTCGGGGTGGTTCTCCTGGCCGCTGCCGGCATCCTGCCGGCGCTGGCCGGCTCGGGCCATCCACGCGTCACCCGGGCGGGGCTGGTTGCGCACACCGGCCTGGTCCTGGCGGCGCTGGCGGCATGGCGCTTCTACGACCCTGGCTATCCTCGGCCGCTGGTGGCGCTGGCCGCGCTGGTTCCGATCGCGGTCCTGATCAACGCTCTTGCCGTGGAGGGCGCACCCGACCGGGTTTCGGCGGTGGTGATCCTCCAGCTCGGCGGCGCCGGCTGCCTGGGGCTTCTGCTCGCCCCGCTCCCCGCGCTGCCTGGCATCCTGCTCATCCTGGCTCTTCTCCAGGGATTGACCGCGGACGGCTTCGACGCCCGGCAGGTCAGGGCGGTGGCGGCCACGGCCGCCGTGATCGGGCTCCTGGGAATGGTCGGTCCGGGACTGAGCGAATCCGGTGAACCGGCGCTAGCGGCGGGGGTGTTGATCGCCTGCGCGGCGGGCCTGGTCGCCGGCGCGGTGCCCTTCATTCGCCCCCTCCCGCCCGAGGACCGAAGCGCGCGCACCGCCCTGGCCTGGTTCGGGCTGCTGGGCGCCTTCGCCGCGCCGGCGGTGGTCTGGCGGTTCGCGCCCCAGGTCCCGCGTCCGGCCGGAGCCGCCATGCTGGCCACGCTGCTCGCCCTGGGCATGGTCACCGCTTTGTGGGCGGCCTACCGCTGCCGAACCGCGACCGGCCTGGTCGAGCGCCAGCGGCACGCCCTGCTCGGCGATATCGGCCTCCTCCTGATCGGGCTCTCGCTGCCGGCGCCCGCCTCTTTGCTGGCGGTGATCGCGCTCGCGATCAGCCTGACCACCCTCAGGCTCCCGCTCAGCCTGGGTTCCGACCGCGACGTGGGCCGGATCAGCGCTGACCGGCTTGGTCCCCGGCTGTGGCTGGTCGCCGCCGCCGCCGCGCTGATCGGACTGGCCCCTTTCAGTGGCTTCACCGGCCGCCTTCAATTGGTGCTGGCCGCGGTCCAGCTCCAGCCGGGGGCCCCGGAGTGGCGGCTGGCGGTGGCGTTGGGTGGGCTGATCTTCGCCCAGGTCCCCGGCTCGTACCGGCTGGCCAGGGACTGGCTGAGGGAAGGCCGCGGCCGCTGGGCCCCGCTGGTGGTCAATGCCGGGCTCAGCACCCTGCTGGCGGTGGCCGGAGGCTGGCCGGCGTGAACCTGTTCAACTTGCTCGGGGCCTCGGCCGGCTGGGTGTTGGCCGGCCTCGGCTATCCGGGCCTTCTGGTCAGTCTGGGCTTCGGAATGCTGGTGGAGTCGGTGGCGAGGCTGGTCCCGGAGTCAGCGGAGGCGCCCCGGCCGCGAGCCGGCCTGGTCCTGCCCATCCTCAGCCAGCATCCACTCGATCTGGCCGCGGCGATCTGTTTCGTCGCCGCCGCCACCCAGCTGGCCATCCCGCTGAATCCGGTTCCTTCGGGCGACCGCAATCTCTGGCTGGCCGCGACCGCCCTGGTGCTGGGCAGTTGGTGTCGCTGGGCGGCCCGGCCGACCCGCCCCGGCCAGCCCCCGCTCAGCGTCACCGAGCTGCTGGTGATCTCGCTCTGGCTGGTCGCCGTGCTGGCGCCCGCGATCGCCCTCCAGGACCTGCGGCCGGAAACGCTGGGCGCCGCCCGCCGGCTCGCCGACGCGCCAGTCAAGAGCGGCGCCGCGCTGCTCTACCTGGTCACCCTGCCTGTGCTGCTCCGTATCACCGGTCCGTCCGGGGGCGGGCTGGACTTGCCTGGCAAGCAGGCGCGGAGCTCGCTGGCGGCGCTGCTCAGGTGGCTTCCCTTCTGCGGACTGTTCAGCTCTCTCTACCGGAGCCCGGTGCCGGTCGCCGGCCTCGAACTGCCGGTGTTCCTGCTGGTGGCCGGACTGGTGGCCGGACTGGCCACCGCCTTCGGTCGCTTGCTGAGCACCCGCTCGCCAGCTTTCGTGCGCTCGGTCTACTGGTATCTCGGCCTACCGCTGGGGCTTCTCACTCTGGCCGCCGCCGCCGTCACCCCCTACCTGCCGGCGACTGGCTGAGGCCGATCCGGGCAGCGGGTGTCCGCCGGCTCTGCCGCAGCCTGTATCATTTTGGTTTGTGTCCACTGGAGATGATTCGATGACCGCCGTTGTTGTCTGCGGTGGTAAGCAGTACCGCGTACGTACCGGCGACCGGCTGCGGGTGGACCGGATCGAGGGCGACAAGGGCGCCACCGTCAACCTGGACGTGCTCCTCCTCTATGGAGCGGACGGGGTCACGGTGGGCACGCCAACCGTGCCCGGGATCTCAGCCAGTGCCCAGGTGGTGGGTCACTTCCGGGGCCCCAAGATCGACGTCCTCCGCTACAAGAACAAAAAGCATGTTCGTGTCCACCGCGGGGCCCGGGCTGACCTCACCGAGCTGAGGATCACCGGCCTGGGCGCCGGTCCCACGGAGTAATGACATGGCACACAAGAAAGGTGGCGGCTCCAGCCGCAATGGACGCGACTCCAAGCCGAAGATGCTCGGGGTCAAGGTCTATTCGGGCCAGAACGTCCCCGCCGGGTCGATCCTGGTGCGCCAGCGTGGCACTGGCATCAAAGCCGGCCCGGGAGTGGGGGTAGGCCGCGATCACACCCTGTTCGCCCTGGTCGGGGGCACCGTTATCTATCAGCGGGTAGCTAAGAACCGGAGGCGGGTGGCCGTCAACGCCGCCGCGGTCGCCCCGGCCACCGACGCCGGCGCCGCGGACCGGTAGGTCCGGGAACCACGTCAGCCGGAGCCGGCGCCTTCGTCGACACCGCCCGGATCGTGGTGCGGGCGGGCAGGGGAGGCCGGGGGGCTTCATCTTTCCGGCGCGAGCCCTTCGTGCCTCAAGGTGGCCCTGACGGCGGGGACGGAGGGCGTGGCGGCTCGGTGCTGATCCGGGCCGACCGCTCCGCCGCCAGTCTGGCCGGGGTGGCGGCGCGGCATCTCTGGCGAGCGGAAAACGGTGGTCACGGCGGCGGGAGCCTGAGTGAAGGCCGGCGCGGCCGCGACCTCACCATCACCGTGCCACCTGGGACCGTGGTGATCGACGAGGAGTCGGGCGAAGTGATCGCCGACCTGGCTGAGGAAGGCGCGGTGGTGACGGTGGCCCGAGGTGGCGCGGGCGGCCGCGGCAACCGTCGCTTTGCGACTCCGACCAACCGGGCGCCGCGCATGGCGGAGCCGGGGCTGGCGGGAGAAACCCGCAGCCTCCGGCTGGAACTGAAGCTGGTGGCCGATGCCGGTCTGGTCGGCAAACCCAATGCCGGCAAGTCGTCCTTGCTGGCGGCGATCACCGCCGCCAGGCCCAAGATCGCCGACTATCCGTTCACCACCCTCGATCCCCAGCTGGGCGTCGCCTACGACGCGACTGGCCGGCCCTGGGTGGTCGCCGACATCCCCGGACTGATCCAAGGCGCCGCTGAGGGTGCCGGCCTGGGGCTGCTCTTTCTTCGCCACATCGAGCGCACCCGGGTTTTGGTGTACGTGATCGACGGGGCCTCCAGCGCCTGCTGGGAGGACCTCGAGACCGTGCGGGCCGAAGTGGCCGCGTATTCCGCCGAACTCGGGGCCCGGCCGTCGGTGGTGGTGATCAACAAGGCCGACCTGCTGGGGCCGGCTGAGCGCCAGCGGCGGCTGGAAGAAGCCCCACCCGGCTCACTGCTGGTTTCAGCGGCCACCGGCGAGGGGACCGAGGCCCTGGTGGCGCGGATCGCGGAGCTGGCGGCGCGGGTGCCCGCCGCCGCGGCGCCGGCTCCCCCACCTCCCACCGTGAAGCTCCGGGCCGCTGCCACCCGGCGCCAGGTGGAGGTGACCCGGCACAACTGGGGCTTCGAAGTGAGCGGCGGTTCGATCGCCCGGCTGCTCGACCGGACCGACTTCGACAATCCCGAGGCGCTGGCCAGGTTCCAGGTGGCGATCGACCGGATGGGTGTGACCGCGGCCCTGATCGACGCCGGGGTTGAGCCAGGTGACCTGGTCCGAGTGGGTGATCGTGAGTTCGAGTTCCAGCCTTGAGGGTGGGGCTGCTGGGCGGGACCTTCGACCCTGTGCATCTGGGTCATCTCGAACTGGCCAGGGCCGCGCTCGCCTGTGCCGGACTGGACCTCGTGCTGCTGGTACCGAACGGGGTGCCTCCTCACCGGCCGGCTACCGTAGCCAGTGCCGAGCAACGGCTGGAGATGTGCCGGAGAGCGGTGGCCGGACATCCGGGCCTGGGGGTGTGGGATCACGAGGTCAAGCGGAACCAGGTCTCGTATACGGTCGACACCCTCGAGGCCTTCGAGCGCGGGCATCCGGGCGACGAGATGTTCCTGGTTCTGGGCTGGGATGCGGCCCGCCTGCTGCGCACCTGGCATCGGCCGGAGCGGGTGATCGAACTGGCGCGGCTCGTGATCTTCCCCCGGCCGGGGATGCCGGAGCCCACGCCCGAGGAGCAGGAAGCTTGTGGCATCCCGCCTCGGCGGGTGGTGCTCTGCCGGGCGGCGACCCCGGATGTGCACGCCAGCGAGCTCCGGCGCATGATCGGTGAGGCGGGCGGCGCCGGCGCCCTCCGGCGGCTGGTCCCGGGTCCGGTCGCCGAATTCATTATCGAAAACAGCATTTACCGAGCGCCAGGTCCTGGCGCATTGAAGCCCGGCCCGTCCGGGCCCGAGGAGAACTGATTGGCCGAGATCGAGTCGAACCTGCTGGTGGAAGCACTGAAGAAGGTTGCCGAAGACAAGAAGGCGTGGGACCCGGTTGTCCTGCATGTCGCCCGGCACACCTCCATAACCGACTATTTCCTGGTCTGCGAAGGGGAGACCGACCGTCAGAACAAGGCGATCGCCGACGCCATGTTGGAAAGGGCCAGGGAGCTGGGCGTCCGGCCCCGGGCCATGATGGGCTACGAAGACGGGATCTGGATCCTGATCGACTTCAGCGACGTGGTGGTGCACGTCTTCCTGCCCGGCGAACGAGCCTACTACGACCTCGAGGGGCTGTGGCGCGGGATCATCGGCCGGAGCTCGGGAGGCAGGAGCGCCCGGCTGCCGGCGGCGGCCGGGGTGGAGCCAGACTGAGCCGCGGAGCCGGACTGAGCCGCGGAGGTGGGAGCCGCCGGAGGTGAGGATCGGGGTCGACCTGACCGCCTGCTGGAGACCCAGAGTCGGCATGGTGACGGTGGCCGTAGAGCTAGCCGCCCAGCTGGTCCGGTCCGGCGAAGAGGTCGTCGCCTTCGTCGCCGAGCGGATTCCAGCCGGCCTGCCGGAACCGGCTCAGGTGGTGCCCACCGGCCACCGCCACGAGCTGGTCAACAAGCTCTGGCGGCTGCCCCGGTTGGAGGTGGCGGCGGGGCTCGACGTGATCCTTTATCCTTACTGGCCGTCGCCACCCAGGCGGCGGCTGGGAGCGCCCCCCGCGGTCAGCTTCGTCCACGACCTCGCCTTCCGGGCCTGTCCGGGCGCGGTGCCCTGGCAGCAGCGGTTCTACCTGGGCCTGGCGCTGCCGGCGGCGGTGGCCCACGATGCCGCCCTCCTGACTCCGTCCCGAGCCACCCGTGACGACCTCCTCCGCTTCTACGGCGGCCACGGGCTCGAGGCTCGGATCCATGTCACCGGGGAGGGACCGGCCTCGCTGGGTGAGCCCGGTCAACTCCCGCCGGACATCAGTCCGGGATTCCTGCTGGCGGTGGGTACGGTGGAGCCGCGGAARAACTACCCGGGGCTGCTCGAAGCCTACCGGCGTTTGCGGCAGGCAGGGCCGGCGCCCCCGCTGGTGGTGGTGGGCCGGGCCGGTTGGGCGTACGGGGACGCTCTCGAGCGGCTCCGGCGGGAGCCAGGGGTGCGGTATCTGGGTCATGTGCCCGATCCGGTGCTCGCCGCGCTCTACCGGGCGGCCGCCTGCCTGGTCATGCCCAGCCTGTACGAGGGCTTCGGGCTGCCCCTGCTGGAGGCGATGAGGGTGGGCTTGCCGGCGGTGGTCTCGGATCGGGGGGCGCTGCCCGAGTTGGGTGGGGAGGCGGTGCTCACCGTGGATCCGCACGACCCGGCGGCGATCGCCGCCGCCATCACCAACGTGCTCGACTCGACTGAGCTGCGCCACCGCCTCTCGGCCGCGGGCCGGGCCCGGGCCGCGAGCCTGACCTGGGCGGCGGCCGGGGATCGGGTTCGCCAGGTGCTGCAATCGGTGATGGAGGGTACCGTCGGCGGCACCCTACGATAGGTCGGTGACTCCGACCAGAGGCCGCAACCTGCTCGTCCATTTCGACCCGCCCTCACCGGCCACGGATGCGCTCCTGGCCTTCATGGCCGGCTGCGGTTGGTCGGTGGAGTCCGCTGACGATCTCTCCGGGCTGCTTCCGGCTCCGCGCCACCGGGCCGTGCTGGTGGTCACCGAGCGACCGATACCCGCGCCGCTGGCGGCGGACCTGGTGCGCTGGGTGGAAGCGGGCGGCGGCCTGCTCCTGGTCGGGCCCACCCTCCGGGCCTGGGCCGGCAGCGGGATCGGCCGGGCCGCCGGCTGGGCACCTTCGGGCGACGGCCCTCTGACTGAGCTGGTGGTGGACCCGGAGCCGGTCGCCGCCACCGAACGGCTGGAGGCGGGCGTCCAGGTCAGAGACCGGCTTGCGCTTTCGGATCGAGCGCCGGTCGGGGTCGAGATGATCGCCACCGCCGGATGGCGCCACCGCCGCCAGCCGGTGGCTTTCACCCGCGAGGTTGGCCGGGGCCGGATCGGCTACCTCGGACTCGGCAACTCGGAGCCGGCGGCGCTGGCTCACCCCTGGGTGCGCCGTCTGGCCCACCGGATCGCGCTCACGTGCACTGGAGGGCGGCCCGGCGGCCAGCTCGGAGTTGGTCTGATCGGCTTCGGGGCGGTCGCCCGGGGCCACGCCGAGGCCGCCGGTGAGATCCCGGGGCTGAGCCTGAAGGCGGTTTGCGACACCGCGCCGGCCCGGCTCGAGGCGGCACGGCGCGACTTCGATGCCGCGGGCTACGTCACGCCCGAGGACCTGCTCGCCGATCCCCAGGTCGACCTGGTGGTGGTGGGCACCCCGCCCAGCAGTCACGCCGCCCTGGCCGGGATGGCGCTGGCCGCGGGCAAGCACGTGGTGATCGAAAAGCCGATGGCTCTCACTGTCGCCGAGGTGGACGCGGTGATGGAGGCGGCAACCGCCGCCGGCCGGGTGGTCAGCGTCTATCAGAGCCGTCGTTGGGATCCCGATTACCTGGCGATGCGGGAGGCGGTGGAGGCGGGGGCGATCGGTGAGCCGTTTTACTTCGAAGCCTTCGTGGGCGGGCATCTGCMCCCGTGCAACTACTGGCACAGTCACGAGCCGATCTCCGGTGGCACGATCTACGACTGGGGATCCCATTACATCGACCAGTTGCTCCAGCTTTTGCCCGGCCGGATCGTGCGCCTCACCGCGCAGAGTCACAAGCGGGTGTGGCATGACGTGACCAATGCCGACCAGACGCGGGTCGACCTCGTGTTCGAGGATGGCCGCCAGGCGATGTTCATCCATTCCGACGTGGCCGCCGCGCTCAAGCCGAAGTGGTACCTGCTGGGCACCGGGGGCGCCCTCGTCGGCGACTGGCGCCTGGAGAGTGTGAACTCTCGCGACTGGTCGGGCGACCTGATCGAGACCCGGCTGGAGGCGGCCGAGGTTCCGGCCCGGCTCCGGCTGTTGGTGCCCGATGGCCGGGCCCTCCAGCATGCCCACGACGGCCGTCCCCAGACCCACGAAACCGTGCTGGCGATCGGCCCCCGGCCCCGCTTCGGCTTCTACCGCAACCTGGCTGATCACCTCTTGACCGGTGAGCCCCTGGCGGTTACACCCGAGCAGTCTCGGCGGGTGGTGGCGGTGCTCGAGCAGTCCGGGGTATCGGCCCGGGAAGGTGGCCGGCAGCTCGAAGTCGACATCTGAGGTGGCGGTCGGGAGGTGATCTGATGAGGCATCAGGTGAGATGGGGCATCCTGGGCGCGGCCTGGATCTCGGGCAAGGCGGTGCTGCCCGCGATCCAGGCTTCGGCCAATGGCCGGGCGGTGGTAATCGGCGGCCGGGATCGAGTTCGTTGCGAGCGAATGGCGGCGGAGTTCGGGGTCGACCGCGTGGTCGATGGGTATCAGGCGGTGATCGAGGCGGACGAGGTCGACGCCGTCTACATCCCGCTGACCAACGATCAGCACCTGCCCTGGGTGCTGAGAGCGCTGGCGGCGGGCAAGCACGTCCTCTGCGAGAAGCCTTTGGGCATGAACGCGGCGGAGGTGGAGCGGATGATGGTGGCCGCGGAGGATTCGGGCAGGCTGCTGATGGAAGCGTTCATGTACCGCTTCCACCCCCGTCTGCGGACTTTGATGGCGGGCCTTCACGAACCTCGCCATCTCCACGCCACGTTCGCCTTCCCGCTCGACAAGCCGGGCAACTACCGGCTGGATCCGCGGCTGGGCGGAGGCGCCCTGATGGACGTCGGCTGCTACACCCTCAGCGTGGCCCGTTGGGCCCTGGGGGAGCCGGTCGCGGTCAGCGCGGCCGCCCGGGTCGGCGAAACCGGGGTCGACATGTCGGTGAGCGGCTGGCTGAAGTTCGATTCCGGCGCCACCGCGAGCTTCTTCGCCAGCTTCGAGTCGCCAGAGCACCAGGTACTCGACCTGATCACCAGCCGAGACAGCATCCGGATCGAGGCGCCGTTCACATCCTACGTCCCTCCGGACGACCCCTATCGGCTGATGGTCGAGGAGTTCGCCGCCGCCGTGCTGGCAGATCGACCGGCTCCGTTGCCTCCGGCCGACAGCCTGGCCAATCAGCGGCTGATCGACCGGGTGCGGAGGTCAGCCGGGCTGCCTTTGGCCAGCTGACCGGGAGCGAACAGATGGAGCACGGCGACCGAGCGCGCCTCTTCGTGGCCCTGCCGGTGCCAGACCCGGTTCCCGCTCTCGGTGAGTACCTGGCCGAATGCCGTCGGCTGCTGCCCGGGGTACGCTGGATCCGGCCCGAAGGGGCGCACATCACGCTGCAGTTTCTGGGCTGGGTGGACCGGGCGCTGATCGAGGGGCTGCGACGGGCGCTGGCCGAGATCCGGCAGCCGCCGTTCGAACTCCGAACCGGTCAGCCGGACGGATTCGGGCCGCGCCGGGCTCCCACCGTGTACTGGCTGGCGATCGGAGGCGACCTGGGAGCGCTGCATCGGCTCGAGACCGCCGTGGTGGCGGCCACCTGCGGACTCGGTTTCGAACCGGAGAAGCGTCCATACCACCCGCACCTGACTTTGGGCCGGGCGCCGGGGGGCGGCCGCCCGGTCGAACTCCTGACCCCCGCGCCGGAGCTGGCCTGGACCGCCAGGGAGCTGATTCTTTATGAGAGCCGAAGCCGAGCTGGAGGCCCCGAGTATGTGCCCATCTCCCAGGTGTCCTTGACTCGGAAGTGATTTTCCGCTAGTCAAGATCATGGTGGGGCGATCGCCTGCGGTTGTCACCACCGGGGTGGGATGGGGTTCAGACAGGGTTCAGGCAGATCGGGCACCGCGTGCATGACCTGACAAGCGGTTTCGCATGCGGGTTGGCGGTGGGGGTCCGGTCAAGGAGTCGAATATGCGAGTTCTCCTCGTAGAGGACGATCTCCGGCTCGCCAGGCGCTTGAAGGCGGGCCTGGAAGAGGAGGGGATGGCGGTGGACGCCCTCCACCGGGGCGACGAGGTGATCGCCGCCGTCAGCACCTCCAGATACGACGTGCTGGTGCTGGACGTGATGCTTCCCGGCATCTCCGGCATCGAGGTCAGCCGCCGGCTGCGCTCGTCGCGCCAGGCGGTTCCGATCCTGATGCTCACCGGGCGGGACGCGGTCAGCGACAGGGTGACCGGGCTGGAAAGCGGCGCCGATGACTACCTGATCAAACCCTTCGAACTGCGCGAACTGCTGGCCCGGGTGCGAGCCCTCAGCCGCCGCCACCTGCCGGATCGCGGTTCGGTTCTGACCGGCGGGCGGATCCGTCTCGACACCGGCGCCAGGACCTGCCACGTTGGAGAGCGGGTGGTCAGCCTGACCGCCAAGGAGATGGCGATCCTGGAGTTCTTCATGCGGCACCCGGGGCAGACTCTGAGCCGGGACCAGGTGCTCAGCAACGTGTGGGACATGGACTTCGAAGGAGGCCACAACCTGGTCGAGGTGTACATCGCCCGGCTGCGCCGCAAGCTGGCCGCGGTGGGGATGCCGGACCCCTTTGCCACGCTGCGCGGCTTGGGCTACCGGTTCGAGCCCGCGCCCGGCTGAACCGGAGGGATCGGGGTGCGGCTACGCCGCCTGCCGGGGGTCTTCGTGTCGACCCGCGGCCGGCTGGTCGAGTTCCAGGTCGTGGTGGTGGCGGCGACGTCGGTCGCGATCGCCACTTCTTGTCTACCGGCGCAGGTGGCCGAACTGCCCGACACCGCCGACCGCCCGCTGTTCGACCAGGAGTCGGTGGTGACGTCGTAGCTCCCCTGACAGGCGGGTGCCGTCCTGGTCGCGGGCGGGCTGCCCGATCCCGGCTCGAGCGGGGCGGAGGTCGCCGTGCTCGGCCCGGGCTGCTCGGACGCGGATCACCGACCCGCAGCTTCTCCTGGCCCGTGCCGACGCTGGCTGCGGGTCGACCCGCAGAGGCTGGACGGCGCCGAATTCGTCTCACCCTGCCTGCGGCTGCCCCGGCATGAGCGCCCGTCCCCGACCGCGGGGACGGCCGGGCTTACGCTGCTGAAGTGAGCGGATGTCGATGCAAAGCATGACGGGTGCCCTCGGCCGCGGGCTTCCCGAGCGCCTGGGCCGGATCTCGGGAGCGGCGCTGACTCCCCACCTCTTGCTGCTGCTGGCGGTGATCTTCTGGGGCGCCAACTCGGTGTCGGTCAAGGACGCGGTGAGCGTTCACGGGATCGATCCAGTTGGGTTCGGGGCGGTCCGCTTCCTGATCGCGGGTGTGGTGCTGGCGGTGGCCGCCCGGGCCATGGGCCACCGCCTGCTGGCGTACTGGGACACCAGGAACGTGCTGTTCGCGGCCGCGATCGGGGTGGTGGCGAACCAGTTGATGTACACCTTCGCCCTGAAGCTGACCACGGCCATCGACGTCAACATCGTGTTGGGACTGAACCCTCTGGCCTCGGCCGGGCTGGCCGCCATCTACTTCAGGCGGCCGATCGAGCGGGTGGCCCTGGTCTCGCTACTGCTGGGCTTCGCGGGGCTGGTGCTGGTGGTGGTAGCGTCCGGCGCCGGCCTCGGCGGCAATCTCCTCGGGGACCTGGTGGCGGTGGGCGTGCCAATCAGCTGGGCTGTCTACACCGTCCACATGAGAACCGTCCGCAGCAACGCCCCGCCGGTCGTTCAACTGGCCTGGACCATGCTGGTGAGTGCCCTGATCCTGTCGGTGATGGCGCTGAGTCTACCCGGCCGGAAGCCTCTGGCCTCCGTTTACATCGCCGCCGCTCCGTCGTTTCTGTATTCGGCGCTGATCGCCAGTGCCTTCTGCTACGCGGCGTACTTCTGGGCCCTGAACCGGCTCGGAGTCACCGCCGCGGTGATGTACATGTACTTGCAGCCGGTGTTCGGCACCGGGGCCGCGGTCGTCCTGTTGGGGGAGCGGCTGCGAAGCGCGCAGTTGCTGGGAGCGGTGGTGGTGGTGATCGCCTGCTACGTGGGCTCGATCGGGCCCGCCGCCCGCTACCTGTGGCGGCGCCTGCTCCGGCGGAGGGCGCTGTGAGCGGCATCGAAGCGCTGGTGTTCGATGTCTTCGGCACCGTGGTCGACTGGCGCTCCTCGCTGATCGCCGAGGGTGAGGCGGTTACCCGCCGCACTGGAGTCGCTTGCGACTGGGCCGCTTTCGCGGATGCCTGGAGGGCCATGTACCAGCCGGCCATGGAGGAGGTGCGTTCGGGCCGGCGGCCCTTCACCATCCTCGACGTGCTGCACCGAGAGTCGCTGGAGGCGCTCCTGCCCCGCTTCGGGCTGGAGCGCCTGGACGAGGCGGAGCGGGTCGGGCTGAATCTCGCCTGGCACCGGCTCCAGCCCTGGCCGGACTCGCCCGAAGGCCTCCGGCGCCTCAGCGCCCGCTTCATCACCGCCACCCTGTCGAATGGCAACACCCGGCTGCTGGTCGACCTCGGGCGCCGCGGCCGACTTGCCTTCACCCTCTATTTCTCGGCCCAGACCGCGCGCGGCTACAAGCCCCAGCCGCATGTCTACCGGCACCCCTGCGAACAGCTCTCCTGTCCGCCGGAGAAGGTGATGATGGTCGCCGCCCACAAGGACGACCTCGCCCATGCCCGAGCCTGCGGTTTGCGCACCGCCTTCATCGCCCGGCCGCTCGAGTTCGGACCCGGCCGGAGCCCCGACGTGAGCCCGGATCCGGAAGCGGATCTCAACGCCGCCGACCTGGTCGACCTGGCTGCCCGCCTGGGGGCATGACCGCTGGGGCCGGTCACAACGCCTGCTCCAGGACGATCCGTTCGAGATCGGCCGAGTCGCCGTTCACGATCAGGATGCCGAGGGTTCGGTCCTGGCTGAACCCGGCTGCGGTGGGGGTCGAGACGTTGATGTAACGCACGTTTCCCACCACCTCGTCGCGCCAGCGGTGCGTATGGCCGTGGATCACGATGTCGCAGCCCTCGGCCCAGGGATCGCGGGCCGAGGGCGGCTGATGCACCATGCCTACTGTCAATCCCTCCAGTCGCCTGACCAGACGCTCGGGATAGCGAGGGTCGTCGGGGGCGTTGCCGTTGACCACCTCCAAAGGCCGGCCCAGGGCGGCGAGCTCGGCCAGCACCCGCGGATCCTGCCAGTCGCCAGCGTGCCAGACCTGGTCGACGTCCGCGAAGTGCCGGCGAACCTGCTCGACCAGAACTTCAAGGCGGTAGCGGCCCTGGGTGTCGCCGATCAGGCCGATCCGCAGCATCAGGCCAGGGGCGAGTACGACGTGGGCGTCCAGAACATGTTCTCGATCTTCGCCACCAGCGGGCCGGCCGCCTCGGTCCGGGCCCGGGCCTGAACCCACTCGGGGTCGGACTGGAAGGCCGTCCACACCCTTTCCCGTTCGGCCATGCTCTCCCAGGCCAGCAGATAGTGGAGGACATTGCTGGCGCCGACCTCCGCGATCCAGAATCCGACCGGCCGGATTCCGTGCCGGCGCCAGATCTCGAGGGTGACGGTCTGGAACCTGCGATGGAGGTCGGGCAGCTGGCCGGGAACCGCTTCGTACTTCCGGTACTCGTAGATCAAGGACGCTTCTTCTGTGGATCGGGTTGACTGGAGCCGGGATCGGCGTCGCGGCCGGGGCTTTCGCCGCCCGGCGGGGTGGCCAGTTCGGCGATCACCGCGTCGGTGTCCTGCCCGAGCCGGGGTGGCGGGGTGCGCACCTGGGCCGGCGTGTCGGAGAGCCGCACCGGCGGCGCGACCATGGTCAGCTCCCCCACCGCCGGGTGGTCGATCCTGACCAGAGAGCGGTTGATCGCCACCTGCGGGTGGCCGGCGATCTCCGGGATGGTGTGGTTGGCGCCGCAGGGCACGCCCGCCGCCTCCAGGCGGGCCAGCCAGGCGGCCGAGGTGTCGGTCGTGAACAGCCGGTCGAGTTGGGAGAGCAGTTGGTCGCGGTGGCGTGTGCGCAGCGGCGGAGTGGCGAAGCGGGGATCCTCGACCCAACCGGGCCGGTCGATCGCCGTGCACAGCGCCCGCCAGTATTTCTGGTTGGTGGCGCCTACGTTGATGTAGCCGTCGGCGGTGCGGAAGGTGCCGTAGGGCACCACCGAGACGTTCTGGTTGTGGCTCCCCGGCCGCGGCACGGTCCCGGTCTGGGCCCAACTGGTCACGTTGATCCCCTGCACGGCCAGCAGCGAGTCAAGCATCGAGACTTCGACCCTCTGACCCCGCCCGGTGCGCTCCCGAGCCTGGAGCGCGAGCAGCACTCCGCAGGCGGCGGTAAGGCCGGCGAAGTGATCCACCGAGCTGTTGCCGGGACGCTGGGGGGGTCCGCCCGGTTCGCCGGTGACGCTCATCAGCCCGCCGATGCCGGCCACCAGGAGGTCGTAGGCCGGCCGGTCGGCAAGCGGGCCCTCGCGGCCGAAGCCGGTGATCTCGCAGTAGACCAGGCGGGGGTTGAGTTCCGCGACCGCCTCGTAGCTGAGGCCGATGCGTTCGGTGAACTGGGGCCGGTAGTTGTGCACCAGGACGTCGACGGTTCGGGCCAGGCGGTCGAGCAGACGCCGGCCCGCCTCCGATCTCAGGTCGGCGGTGATGCTGCGCTTGTTCCGGTTGAACGGCATGAAGAAACAGGATTCGCCGTTGACCCAGGGGCCGAACTCGCGCGCCTCGTCGCCTCGGCCCGGCTCCTCGACCTTGATCACATCGGCGCCGTGATCGGCCAGGATCATCGTGCAGAAGGGCCCGGCGATCACCCGGCTGAGGTCGAGCACCCGGATTCCCTCGAGCGCGCCCATGTTCGGATTCAGGCGCCGGCCCGGCCGGCCCGGGCCGGCGCCGGCGCCGGCAGCGTACCCGGTGGCTGGAGGACCCGGAACGTGTCCGGATAGGCGAGCCTGACCAGCAGCACGACCAGTGCCGCCATCACGGCCCCCGAGAGCATGGCGACCGGAGCCCCGAAAAGTGAGGCGACCACGCCCGACTGGGCGGCGCCGAGCGGGGCGGTACCCATCATCGCCTGAGCGTAGAGGCCCATCACCCTGCCGCGCAGGCTGTCCGGAGTGGCCGCCTGGATGCGGCTGTTGCTGGTCGCGTTGAACCAGATCTGGCAGAGTCCGGCGAGGAAGAGACAGGCGGCCGAGAGCAGGGCCACCCGGCTGAGGGAGAAGAGGCCGAGGGTGGCCGCCCAGGCCAGGCCGACCCAGAACTGGCGCTGGGGGGTTATGAAAGAACCCAGGCTGGCCAGAGACACCGCGCCGGCCAGAGCGCCAGCGCCCATCGCCGCGATCAGCAGCCCGTAACCCGAAGGCCCGATTCGGAGCACCTCGTCGGCGAAGATCGGCATCAGGGTCTGGCGGTTCATGGCGAACACGACGAAGGTCGAAAGCACGACCAGCAGGAAGCCGACCGCCGGGGTTGCGCGAGCGTACGCGAGGCCGCCACGCAGCTGCTCACCGATGTTTCCCTGGATCCGGGCCCGGGCGGCCCGGGGCAGATCGCGCATCAGGGCGAGGGCGAGGATGGAACCGATCGGGCTGATCGCGTTGGCGAGGAAGCAGAGGGGGACGCCCAGGGTGGCGATGATCAGACCGGCCAGGGAAGGGCCGACCACCGCTGCCGTATTGAAGATGGTGGAGTTGAGCGCGATCGCGTTGAGCAGGTCCTCGCGGCCGACCAGCTCGATCATGAAGGACTGCCGGGTGGGTACGTCGAAGGAGTTGACCGACCCCACCACCGCCGCCGCCACCAGCACCATCCAGAACTGCGCCTGGTGGGTGTACGAGAAGACGAAGAGGGAAAGCGCGGGCAGGCTGGACAGGGCCTGGGTCATGAACAGGATCCGGCGGCGGGGAAATCGATCTGCGACCAGGCCTCCGATCGGGCTCAGGAAGAGCGCAGGCGCGAACTGTGCGGCCACCACCATGCCGATCTTGAAGGGGGAGTGGGTGAGTTGCAGCGCCAGCCAGCTGAGGGCGATGCTCTGCATCCAGTTGCCGGCCTGGGAGACGATCTGGCCGGCGAAGTAGAGCGCGTAGTTGCGATGACGGAGCGCGCCCAACCGCCTGGTGGGCCCGCGCCGAGCTGATTGACTGGACAACCGACCTCCATTGTCGCCCATCTTCCGGGTCCGGCTGGCGGCCTGCCGGGTTCTCCCCGGCCCGGCGCCGGCCGGCGGCCGGTAGCATGATCGGGGGGAGGGTGGCCGCCGGCGCACCGAGTCTCAGCCCCAAGCAAGATGGAGAAGCTCATGCTCAAGCGCATCGATCACATCGGGGTAGTCGTCGATGACCTGGCCGAGGCCAGGCGGTTTCTGTCCGACGGGTTGGGCCTCGAGATCACTCGCGAACTGGAGTTGCCGGCCAAGGCGGTCAAGGCCGCCTTCTTCAGGTGCGGCGATGTCGAGATCGAGTGCTTCGAGTTGACCAGTGAAGATGCCCGGGCCGCCCGGCTCCGGGGCGAGCAGGCGCGGATCGATCACATCGCGATCGAGGTCGACGACCTGGAGGGCACGCTCCGGGCGCTGAGCGGCCTGGGCGTGCGCGCCGACGCGCCGGCTCCGACGGTGGTGGGCCGGAACCTGAACTACTGGACAGTACCGGAGACCTGCGACGGGGTCCAGTATCAGTTCGTCCAGAAGAACGCGGTCTGAGTCCCGGTCGGGGCGAGGTCCCGGTGTGAAGGCGGCGCTGGCGGTGTTGGGCAGCCTGGTCGCGATGGGGGTGGTGCTGGTGGCCGGGCTGGCGGCGTACGTGATGCTGGTGCGGCGCCCGGCCGGACCAGTCTCCGCGGTTGCTCCGACCGCCTCGGCGCCAGCTCCGACCGCGCTCCCGCAAGGGTCGGTGCGGGGCACCGGCACGCTCAAGGTGACCGGCCCGATCAGCCAGAGCTTCAACAACGTCGCGGTGGTCTGCGCTCAGACCCCTGGCGGGCTCACCGTGAGCGGCCCGGTTCAGTTCTTCGGCGACGCCTACCTGCTGGCGATCGCGGTGCCGGTGGCCAACCCGGCCGGCACCTACGCACTGCCGCCGGCCCGGCTCACGATCGTCCCCCAGGCCAGGCCCGACCAGGGCGTGGCGCCACCTCAGCGGGGCACGGTGAGCATCGAGCCCGACCATCGGTCGGGCGCCTTCGACGCTGACCTGACTCTGGACCGCTATCGCGTCCACGGATCAGGCAGTTGGCGCTGCTGAGTCGGGCCGGGCGGTGACTGGGTCGGTGACCGGCGCCTCAGCCGGAGACGAGCTGATCATCACCGGCTTCGAGACCAGGCTGGTGAGCCTCAGCCTGCCCGAGCCGGTGCGTACCTCGATCCACACCGCCACCCACTGCAGTCACGCGCTGCTGCGGCTGCATGCCGGCAAGTTCAGCGGGATCGGGCACGTATTCGCATTCAGCCGGCGCCAGGCAGCCGCCCTGGAGTTGCTGATCGCCGACCTCGCCGAGTTCGCGGTGGGCTCGGACGCCAACCGTCCCGAGGCTCTGTTCGAGCGCATGTACGAGCAGATCACTTTCGCCGGTCACCGCGGCCTTGCCATGATGGCGCTCTCCGCGGTCGATACCGCCTGTTGGGATCTGCGCGCCCGCCGGGCCGGGCTGCCGCTGTGGGCACTGTTAGGAGGTGCCCGGCGGACCCTGTCCTGCTATGCGAGCGACACCCTCTGGCTGGCCGATTCGCTGGAGACCATCGCTGTTCAGGCGCGGCGGCGGGTGGGCGCCGGATTCGGTGCCGTCAAGGTGAGGATCGGCTCCCACGACCCGGCTCGGGATCGGGCCCGGGTGGAGGCGGTGATGGAGGCGGCCGGTGACGGTGTGCTGGTGATGGCCGACGCCAACCAGGGCTGGTCGCGCGAGGAAGCCGTGCGCACCGCGGTCGAACTGCGGGACACCGGCCTGCACTGGTTGGAGGAACCGGTCGACGCCGATGACTTCGCCGGACTCCAGGCGGTGGCCGACGCGTCCGGGCTGCCGATTGCCACCGGCGAGTCTTGGTACGGCCAGCTCGACGTCGAGCCCGGGCTGGCCACCGGGGCGGTCACATATTTCATGCCCGACCTCCAGCGGATCGGCGGGGTGACCGGATTCTTGCGCTCGGTCGCGACCGCCCGGGAGCGGGGGGCTCTGGTCTCCCCCCACCTTTTCCCGGAGGTGGCCGCCCAGTTGCTGTGTGCGATCCGGAACCCGCACCTGATCGAGTACGTCCCCTGGTTTGCCGGGCTCTTCGACCAGCCTTTGTCGCCCCGGGAGGGCAGGCTTCAGCCGGCCGACCGGCCGGGACTGGGCGTCGACTTCGCCGCCGCCGTCTTCCCAGCCTGAACCGGGTTCGAACCCGGGTGAGGGGCGACCTGGTGGTGGCGGTCGATGTCGGCACCTCCTCGGTGCGGGCGATCCTGTTCGACCGCGCCGCGCGACCGGTGCCGAACGCCGCGGTGCAAGTTCCCCACCCGGCCCGGAACCGCCGGGACGGGGCGGCGGTCATCCCCCTGGACGAGGTGGAGGCGGCGATTGCGGTCGCCCTGACCCGGTTGCTGGACGCAGCCCAGCCGGCGCAGGTGCGGGCGATCGCGGGGGTGGGTGTCTCCTGTTACTGGCACAGCCTGGTCGTGACCGGCCCGACGGGCGCGCCGCTGACCCCGGTGATGCTGTGGAACGACACCCGGAGCCGCGCCGCCGCCGCCGGCCTGGCCGCCCACCTCGATCCCGAGGCGGTGCGCCAGCGCACCGGCTGTCCGATCCATCCCGGCTGGTGGCCGGCCCGCCTGGACTGGCTGCGCCGCACGCGGCCCCGGCTCTTCAACCGGCGGCACCGGTTCCTGGGGGCGCTGGACGCCATCTGCCTGCGGCGGGGCGGCCAGGCCACCGCCTCTTTGTCGATGCGGTCGGCCACCGGCCTCTGGCGCGAAGGCGCCGGTTGGGACTCCGAGCTGCTGGGCCGGCTCGAAGTTGCCGGCGATCAGCTGCCCGAGTCCGGTGAATGGTGCCGGCCCCTGGTCTCCAGCGGAGGCCTGAAACGGCTGGCGGAGGTGCCCTGGCTGGCCGCGATCGGCGACGGCGCGGCCGCCAACCTCGGTAGCGGCTGCCTGGATCCGTCCCTGCGGGCCCTGACCGTGGGCACCTCGGCCGCGCTCAGGGTCACCTGTCGACGGCCGCCGGCGGCGCTCCCCCCCGGGCTCTGGCGTTACCGTCTGGACTCCGAGTCGCTGGTGGTGGGCGGTTCGATGAGCAGTGGCGGCAACCTCCATGCCTGGCTGCTGGACCTGCTGGGCGGGGATGCCGAGCTCGAGCGCCGGGCGGCCCGGCAGGCGCCCGGTGCCCACGGCCTCCGGATGCTACCGTACATTGCCGGCCAGCGGAGCCCGGACTTCGGGCTGGACGCGGCCGGCGTGATCGCCGGGCTGACCCTGGCCACCACCCGGGCCGACCTGCTGCGGGCGGGTATGGAATCGGTAGCCTACGAGACCGCCCGGATCGAGCAGCGACTCGACCTTGAATTTCCGGCCCCGGAGATGCTGGTGGCCAGCGGGGGCGGCCTGATGGCGTCGCCGGCCTGGTTGCAGATCATGGCCGACGTGACTGGCCGCCGGGTGGCCCGGGTGAAGGTGACCGAGGCCTCGGCCCGCGGTGCCGCGGTGCATGCCCTCCGGCACCTGGGCCATCGGTTGCCGCCACCGCCTCCGATCGGCGCCATCTACGAGCCCGATCCGGGGCGGGGCGAGGTCTACCAGCGGGGGCTGGCCCGGCACCAGGACCTGGTCCGGCGGTTTGCCACCGAGTTCGCCATGGTCGCGTTCCCGGGGTCGGGGCTGGGTCCGGTCGGCACCGAATATCCACAGGGGTGATCGGTCTCCGCAGTTGGCCGAGACCGTTTATCCCCAGAACCGCCCTTGCTCCTGTGGAAACCGCGTGATTAAGTTTTCGGTAATTCATAGAACGTTTACATTTCGCCGCCATCCCCATGACAGGTTCCGATTCCGGATCGGGTTGAGGCGCCGGGGTTCGACCCGGAGGCGGCGGTAAGATGGCCGCATGCGCCTGCTGCCCGACAACACCTACCTGGCCGACCCGGCGCTCAGGTCGATCCTGGCCGCCCGGCTGGCACCCGGGGTGATGAGCTGGGCGGAGCCGCAACTGGTCGAGATGGGCGGTCTCGCCGCCGGTGAGTTGCGCGAACTGGGGATGCGGTGCGAGGCCCAACCCGCGTGGCTGCGGCCGGTCGAGCCCTGGGGCCGCCGGGTGGACGAGGTGGTGTATCCGGAGGCCTGGTACCGGCTGGGCGCCCATGCCGCCCGCTTCGGCCTGGCCGGCATGCCGCACGAGGAGACCTCCCGGCGGGTGGCCGGTTCCCAGGCCCGGCTGGTTCAGGCTGCCCTCTGCTACCTGTTCGACCCCGAGACCGCCACCTACATGTGCCCGGTCTCGATGACCGACGCCGCCGCCCGGGTGATCGGCGAGTTCGGCCCAGAGCGGCTCAGGCAGGAGGTGCTCCCTCACCTGATCTCGCGAGACCCGGCGGAGGCGTGGACCTCCGGCCAGTGGATGACCGAGCTCCAGGGCGGCTCTGACGTCGGCGCCAACCAGGTCGAGGCGCGGTTCGAGGAGGGTGGCTGGAGACTCTACGGGCGCAAGTACTTCTGCTCCAATGTGGGCGGTCAGGTCGTGCTCGCCCTGGCCAGGCCGGCCGGCAACCCGCCCGGCACCGCCGGACTCGGCCTGTTCCTGATTCCGCGCCTGCTCCCCGACGGCGGCTTGAATCGCTACCGGATCGATCGGCTCAAGGACAAGCTGGGAACCCGGGCAATGGCCACCGGAGAGGTCACCCTGGAGGGGGCGCAGGCCGAACTGGTGGGCGAGCTGGAGCGCGGCTTCGTCCAGATGACCGGGATGCTGAACATCACCCGGCTCCACAACGCGATCTCGTCGGCGGCGGGCATCCGGCGCGGGCTGATGCTCGCCCGGGGCTACGCCGCCGAGCGTGAGGCGTTCGGCCGCCGGCTCGACCGGCAGCCGCTTCAGCGTCAGGTGCTGATCCAGCTCGCGGTGGAAGCGGAGGCGGCCCTGGTGATCACCATGCGGGTGGCCGAGTTGATGGGCCGGATCGAGTGTGGCGAGGCCACTGATCAGGAGCGCCGGCTCTTCCGTCTGGGCACCTCGGTGGCGAAGCTGTACACCGCTCGGCAAGCGGTCGGCGCCGCTTCGGAGGTGATCGAGGCTTTCGGAGCGGCGGGATACATGGAAGACACCGGGATCGCCCGCCTGCTCCGTAACTCCCAGGTGCTGCCGATCTGGGAAGGAACCACCAACGTGCTCTCGCTGGACGGCCTCCGGGTGCTGAGCAAGCCGGGGGTGGCGGAGGCCTTTATGGCCGAACTCGAGGAGCTGGGCTCGCCCCGGATCGGGGACGCCCGGCGGATGCTGAGCCAGGTAGCCGGGCAGTCGTTCGAGGTGGCCCAGCGCTTCGCCCGCCGACTCAGCTTCACCCTCGCCGAGGCATGGATCGCCGGCCTGCTCACGGCCGCCGCCGGTCGCGGCGAGCGAGAGGCGGCGATGGCCGAACTCTGGCTGGATCGGGCGGGACCGACCGACGGCGACCACGATCTGTTCGACCTGGTGGTCGACAAAGTGCCCCAACCGGTGTCCGCGGCGATCCGGGCGTGAGGCTTGATCGGGCCCGGCCGCCCAGGATCCGGGGCCCGATCAAGCCTCAGATCTGGAACCGGCCCGGGTGTTCTTCGAGCACCGCGTCGACGGCGTCCACGAAGTGCCGCAGCTCGGCCTGCCCGATCGCTGTCGACAGCGCGCCCAGACCCCGAGGCGTGAACAGGACACCCCGGTTGAGCAGGCCGTAGAAGAGCTCGGCGCTTTTGCTGAGGTCCGCGCTGTGCCAGGTCCGGTAGTCGCGAACCTGGACCCCGGTGAAGTTGATGCTGAAGAGCGATCCCAGCCCGGTCACCGAGGCCGGCACGTCATGGGCCGCGAAAAGCTCTTCCAGCCGGGAGCGGAGCCAGTCGCCGTTGGCATCGAGCCGCTCGAACACCTCCGGGGTGAGCTGCCGCATGGCCGCCAGCCCGGCCGCCATTCCCAGCGGGTTGCCGTTGAAAGTGCCGCCGTGGGGAATCGAGTCGGGCCGTCCGGGATCACACAGGTCCATGATGTCGGCCCGGCCCCCGAACGCGGCCACCGGCAGGCCGCCGCCGATGATCTTACCCATCGTGGTCAGATCGGGGGTGACCCCCAGCCGGCCCTGGGCGCCGTGGTAGCCGAGCCTGAGCGCGATAACCTCGTCGAAGATCAGCACGATCCCGTGCCGGCGGGTGATCTCTCTCAGGCCGCGCAGATATTCGGGTTCGGCCACCGTGGCACCCCGTCCGGTGACCGGCTCCAGGATCACCGCGGCCAGATCGGCGGCGTTGGCTTCGATGATCCTCGAACTGGCCTCGAGGTTGTTGAAGGGCAGCACCACGGTCGCTTCCACAGAGGAGCGGGGGGTGCCGGCGGAGTCGGGCACCGGCAGCGGAGCCTCGGCGGGTCCGGCGATCGAGAGGTCCTCGGGGTGAGTCGACACCTCGGCGAAGTCGTGGGTGCCGTGGTAGCCGCCCTCCATGCGAGCGATTCGGGTGCGCCCGGTGAAGGCCCGGGCGAGGCGCATGGCGAACATCGTCGCTTCGGTTCCGGAGTTGGTGAACCTGACCTTCTCGACCGACGGCACCCGCTCGACCAGTAACTCGGCCAGCTCGATCTCGGAGGGGTTGGCGGCGGCAAAAGCGGTGCCCAGTTCGACCTGCGCGTGCAGCGCTCGCAGGATCTCCGGGTGGCGGTGGCCCAGGATCAGCGCCGTGTAGTTCCCGATGAAGTCGATTCGCGGGTTGCCGTCGACGTCCCACACCCGGCAGCCGTCGCCGCGCTGAGCGTAGAGGGGAAAGGGGCGGAAGAAGGTGGTATGGCGGGTGGAACCGCCCGGGAGCACCATCGCCGCCCGCTCGTGGAGAGCTCGCGAGCCAGGATTGCGCTCGGCGTAGACGTCGGCGGCGGAAGGCGGAGCGGTCACTGACATGGGATCCTCCTGAGCTGTGGCGGCGGCCACCGCACCCGGTGCTGCTCGCTCAGTCTAGTCCGGCGGCCGGGGGCGGCCGCCCCCGGTCAGACCGCTTTCAGCCGCGACAGGAAGTCCCAGAACTCGGCGTCGGTCATCCCGTCCGCCCAGCACATGTACTGGATGCCGCGCCGGCCCAGGGAATCCTCCCCGAGCTGAGTGCCGACCCCCGGTTCCAGCCACCTGACGTACCGGCGGCTGGTGTCGCGGTGCCGGTCGTACACGCCGTAGACCGCCTCCGAGTCACTTCGGAAGCTGACCCTTCGCGTCTCTCCGTAGACGGTGGTAGGCGGGTTCGAGTAGCCGGTGTGCAGACGCATCACCCGGGTGCCCGACTGGTCGACATAGACGAGGTCGAGCTGGGATTCCGGCATCACCCGGTACACCCGGCGCGGAGTCTCGGCGAACCACCCGGGCTGAGCCGCCGACACCAGGACCGGCTGGAAGCCGACCGAGCGCCGGGCGATGCCAGCGACCTGGTCCAGGGATGAAGCCAGCCGGCCGTTGATCTGGTCGTACTCCAGGCGGGTGGCATACACCCGGAAGACCCGGATCAGCGAGAAGTCGGGTCCGTCCACCTGCAGTGCGACGCAGCCGGTGGAGTCGGTGTACAGGTACACCTGTGGGTTGCCGTCGCCGGAGACGATCAGGTCGTCGTAGAAGTCGATCGGCTGACCGGAAGGATCCGCCACGTGGGCTCGGGGCACCCGGAGATCGAGCATGCCGCCCAGCATGCCGACCAGGTTGTTGGGGCCGGGCCGGCTGTCGCCGGGCCCGAGCAGGGGTCGGAGCCGGAACAGCAGGTGGCTGTAGCTGCCGTAGGGCCGGCCGACCGCCAGCGGAATCGGTGAGCGAGCCACCGGCGGGTCGCTGGAACGGTCGCTGATCTGGATCGACGCCGGGTCCTCGGTCACCACCGGAGTCTCCGGATCGAGCGTCCGGACGTCGGCGCCGCTCTGCTGGACCGGCGCCGGTCGGCAGGTCCGCTGATCCTCGAGATCAACTGCCGGCAGCGGCCGGGCCCGCAGTTCCTCAGGGCCGGCGTCGCGGCTGAGCAGTTGGGGCACGTACGGGATGTTGTGCGCGTCCGCCTGCGCCCGCACCCCGACCACCAGGCTGCGGGCCACCTGTGGATAGCGGGATCCGGCCATCGCGACCACCACCACCATCACCAAAAGGGCGGCGATCGCGCCCGCCGCCCGTGAGCCGTGCTGGCGCCTGGGGGCGTCCTCCAGCATCTCCCGGATCCGGCGCCGCAGCTCCGGACTGGCCCGGCCGTGGGAGTCGATCAAATCCTCGTAGGAGTCCCGGAAGTCGTCCTCGTTCATGCCGGAGCGGAAGCGAGCTTCGGGCGCAGGCGCTTGAGCGCCCTGTGCACGCGAACCTTGGCCGCGCCTGGGGTGATCCTCAGGATCCTGGCCACCTTCTCGATGGGCAGGTCCATGTAGTAGTACATGACCAGCAGCTGGCGATCCGTTTCCGAGAGCCTGAGCAGTTCGTTGCGAAGATCCAGCTGGCTGACGTCGAGCTCGGGCGCCGCCTGCGCGTGAACGGCCGGATCGATACCCTTGAGCACCGACCACCACCGGCCCCGGCGCACCGTGCGGCACTGGTTGAGGACGATGGTGAGAAACCAGGGCTTGAACTCGTGACCGGGTTTGAAAGTGCCGAGCTTCAGCCAGGCCCTGAGCGCCGCGTCCTGGACCGCATCCTCCGCCATCGGCGGGTCGAAGAGGACTCCGCAGGCGACCCGATAAGCCGAGTCCAGCACCGGCTGGATCAGCTCGTCGAAAGCGTGCCGGTCGCCGGCCCGCGCCAACTCGATGAGTCGCTGTTCGCGATCGAAGGCTTCGGTCATGACCTCTGGTGGGATACGCGCATCCCTGAGGGGCAGGTTACACCGGTGCTGGCAACCGCACCACTCCAGGCCGCGCCCTGGCCGCCAAAGGCGCCCCGGATCAGGTTTGTAGACTTGACCCCATGCCAGAAGTCAGGGTCGCGATCACCGGCACCGGCGGCCGGTCCTGGGACCTGTACGCGGCCGCGGTCCGGCGGGCGGGCGGCCTGCCGGTGGCTGTCGCCGACGATGCCGGCCCCGAGCGGGTGGCAGGGCTGATCGGGCGGGTCGACGCGCTCCTGCTCACCGGCGGGGTCGACATCGACCCCGCCATCTACGGCCAGCGGCGGCGGCCCGGCACCGATCCCCCGGATCCGGCCCGGGATACCACCGAACTGGCCGCCTACCGGCTGGCGATCGAGGCGGGCCGGCCCGTGCTCGGCATCTGCCGGGGCCACCAGTTGGTGCACGTTGCCCGAGGCGGCACCCTGTTCCAGGATCTCGACCAGGAGATAGAGGAAGGGCGCAACCAGGTCCACCGGCACTACCGGGTGGGCGAGCGGGTCGTGTTCCGGCGCCACCGCTCCCGGATCGAGGGCCGCGGCCATCTGCGCGAGTTGGTGGACGCCGACGAGGTGGAGGTCAACTCGGCCCATCACCAGGCGGTTGACCGGCTCGGCGCCGGGATGCTGCCCACCGCCTGGTCGGCAGACGGGATCCTGGAGGCCAGTCGCTCGACCGGCGCCAGCGAATGGGTGCGCACCGTCCAGTTCCACCCGGAGCGGATGCTGCTGGCCCCGGACGCCTGGGTGGGCGGCATCTTCGGGCAGTTGATCGAGGCGGCTGCGCTCCAGCGCCGGGCAGCCCCGGTGCGAGCCGAGCCAATCCCGGACCCTACACTCGGACCATGGCCGGCGCGAACTCCACGCTGATCCTGCTGCGGCACGGGCAGAGCGTCTGGAACCTGGAGAACCGGTTCACCGGGTGGGTGGACGTGGGCTTGACTCCCGAGGGTGAGGCGGAAGCCCGGGAGGCGGGCAGGCAACTGGCCGAGGCCGGGCTGGAGCCGCAGTCGGTGCACACGTCGCTGCTGCTCCGGGCGATTGTCACCGCCCAGTTGGCGCTGATGGAGATGGACATGGCGTGGTTGCCGGTCCGGCGCTCCTGGCGGCTCAACGAGCGTCATTATGGCGCCCTCCAGGGCCTCGACAAGGCGCAGACCGCGGCCGCCCACGGCGAGGCCCAGGTCAAGATCTGGCGGCGCAGCTATGACATCCCCCCGCCCGCCCTCGATCCGGGGGATTCCCGGCATCCGCGCTTCGACCGCCGATACGCGTCACTGGCGCCCGATCTGCTGCCGGCCACCGAATGCCTGAAGGACGTGGTCGCCCGCATGCTGCCCTACTGGTACGACGCGATCGTGCCCGACCTGCGGACACTCGGATGCGTATTGATCGTCGCCCACGGCAACAGTTTGCGGGCTCTGGTCAAGCATCTCGACGGGGTGTCTGACGAAGCTATCGTCGAGCTCAACATCCCGACCGGAGTGCCCCGAGTCTACCGGCTCGGACCTGACCTGGAGGTGCTGAGCGCGGGCTACCTGGGCGACCCCGCGGAAGTCGCCGCGAAGGCGGCGGCGGTGGCCGCCCAGGGCGCCGCCCGGCCCTGATCCGAGCCGGCCCGAATCGCGACCTTTACCAGGATTTCATCGGACCCTGATCGAGGGTGGCGAGAAGGCTCCGGATACTGGCCATGTGAACCCACGAGCACGCTCAGCCCGGGCCGGCGGCGGCGCGCGGCGGCGCGGACTTTGGTTCTGCGCCCACCGCGTCGCCGGAGCGCCCGGCCAGGAACCGATCGCCAGGCAGAAGGAGGGCCACGGGGAGGGTCAGGGCGGTGATCACGGCCATGGCCGCGATCGCGACCCGCAGGCCGAAGCGATCCCCGATCGCCCCGGTGATCGGCACCCCGACCGCGGCCGCCACGAAACCGATGCCCAGCACGGCGCCTGAGGCCAGGCCGGCCCGGGCGGCTAGCAGCTGCTGAGCCATCACCAGCATCAGGGGCCCGGTGGAGGCCGCCAGCAGGCCGACCGCGGCGCCGGTCAGGAAACCGATCGGACCGGTGAAAGCGGCGAAGAGCAGGAGCACGGGCACCGAGGCGGCGAGCAGGGCGATGATCACCGCCTTGCGTCCATGGCGATCCGCGAAGGCGCCGGTGCCCAGGCTGCCGGCGGCGCTGGCCAGGACCACGGTAGTGGCCAGCGCCCCGTAGAACACCGGTGAGTAACCCAACTGGCGGTACCAGGTGGGGATGAAGGTCTCGATCCCGCTTACCACCCAGTTGCGCGACATCATCACCATCACCACCGCTGCCAGCGGCACCCAGGCCACCCGCCTCAGTGAGAGGGAGCCGGGCTGGCGGACGCTACGGCCCAGGTGCCTGAGCTGCCAGAGCAGGAAGCCGCCCACCAGGGCCCCGGGAATCAGCATCAGGACCAGGCCGTGGAGGCCGAAGAGGGCGAACAGGCCGACTCCGATCAGGGGGCCGAAGGCGATTCCGAGAGTGCCCCCCGACACGTAGATCGACATGCCGGTGTTCCGGCTCCGGGGATCGAGGATCTGGCTGACGTTCACCGCTCCCAGCGGATGGAAGCACCCGCTGCCGAGTCCGGCCACCGCCGCCAGTGCCACCGTGGCCGGGAAGGAAGGGGCGAAGGCGATGGCGGTGAACATCATCGCCGACCAGAGCATGGTGACTCCGGTGAAGCGGGTGCCGTAGCGGTCGGCCAGCCAGCCGAAGCCGGGCTGGGACAGCGAACCCACCCCCGCGTAGGCCAGGGTGACCAGCGCTACCGTGCCGAGATTGACGCCGTAGCGGACGATCAGCAGCGGGTACATCACCGGCAGCAGGCCGGTGAAGCAGTCGACCATGAAGTGGCCCAGGGCCAGATTCAAGAGCCGGGGGTCGCGGAGCACACCCGGGCCGGGAAGCCGGCCGGTCACCGTGGTCATGGCAAGCTTGCGTCGGAAAGGCCGGGTCGGGGGCGGGCGTGGCCGGCGATCGCGGCCCGGATCAGCGGACCGATGCCGGGTAGCGACCAGGCGGACACCTCGGAGTCGTCGAACCCGGCTTCGATCAGCGCCGACCGCGTGTCACGGGTGAGCCGGCAGCCGGCCGCCAGCCGGCGCCACAAGGGCTCCGCCAGTTGCTGCGCCCGGCCCTCCCAGCCCGGTCCGCGCACGTGCTCGATCAAAGTCAGCCGCCCGCCTGGCCGCAGCACCCGCCGGCATTCCCGGAGGACACGGCCGGGGTCGGACACGGAGCACAGCACCAGCGTCGACACCACCGCGTCGAACGAGGCGTCCGGGAAGCGAAGTCCGGCTTCGGCGGGCAACTCGAGCACCTCGATTGGGTACTGATGACGCCTGGCCGCCTTCTCCCGGAACCGCCGGGCCATGTAGGGGTTGGGCTCGAGGACGGTGAGGCTTTCGATCGCGCCGTAGTGGTCGAGGTTGACCCCGGTGCCGGCGCCGATCTCCAGGACCCGACCGCTGAGTGAGCCCAGCAACTCGGCTCGCTTCCGACCCAGCCTGCCCGCCTCCGCCGCCGCCGTGAATCGGTCGTAAATGGCCGCATAAACGCGGTCGGTGAAGCCCATGGAGCCGAGCGTATCCAACCGGAGCCGCCGGGGGAGTACCGGTCCCGGGGCGAACCGGCGGACGAATCTGCCGGCGCGCGCCTGCTCTGGATCCGGTCGCCGGCATCGCGCTCCGCCGCCCTGACCGCCCACCTCGGCGTCTGGCGGTCGTGCACACTAGATCGGGTGGCACCTCAAGCCGGCGGCCCTTTCGCCATCTGCTCGCCCGTGGATAACGTGACATGCGGACCCTGTTGATCTCACTGGGTGCGATCCTTGGCGCCAATGCCCGCTACTGGGTCGGCGTCGGCTTCACTCGCCTGCCCCCCTCCGGCTTTCCCTGGGCCACCCTCACCATCAATGCCACCGGTAGCTTTTTGCTGGGCACCTTCGTCGCCTTCGAGGCGTCCCGCCTGGCCGGCAATCCCGGCCCCCGGCTGCTGGTCGCGGTCGGCTTCTGCGGCGCATACACCACCTTCTCGACCTTCAGCTACGAACTGTTCACGCTGCTCCAGGAGCGATCCTACTGGCTGGTCGCGACTTACCTGGGGGCGAGCGTGATCTCCGGGGTCGCCGGCCTGGCCGCGGGTTATGCGGCCGGGAACCTGATGGGGAGGTTGTGATGGCGCTCGCGATCAGGATCCGGATCTACTGCGACGAATCGGACCGGGCGGGCCACGTTCCCCTGACCACCGCCATCGTCCAGCTGCTGTGGCGAGAGCACGCCACCGGGGTCACGGTGATCACCGGAGTCGAGGGTTTCGGTGGCAGCCGCACCATCCACTCCGCCCGGGGCGTCGAACTGGCCGCCTCCCGGCCGTGTTTGGTGGAGTGGCTGGACTCTCCCGAGAAGTTCGAGTCGATCTGGCCAAGGCTCCAGCCCCTGGTCCAGCGGGTGGTGGTGACCAGGGAGTCGGTCGAACTCCTCGTACTCCCCCACCACGGCCTGCGCAAGCTGTCCAAAGATGCGGTGGTCGCCGACGTGATGGAGCCGGCGCCGGTCACCGTCCCGCCCACCGCGACTCTCGAGCAGGTGATCTCGACCGTGATCGAGCACGGTCTGCGCTTCGTGCCCGTCACCGACGAGGGGCGCCTGGTGGGGGTGATCACCAACGGCGACCTGGTCGAACGCGCAGGTCTCGACGCCCGCCTCGAACTCCTCGCCGCGCTCGGCCGGGATGCGGCGCCGCCGGTCAACGGGCGTCATGCCGAGGACATCATGAGCAGGGAGGTCGTCACCATCCGTCCCACCGCCCGCCTGCGCGAGGCGGCGGTCCTGATGGTGGAACGGGGCCTCAAGCGGCTGCCGGTGGTGGATGACCGGCAGCACCTGGTCGGCATCGTTAGCCGTGCCGACCTGCTTCGATCGATCGCCGACATCTATCCCGACGACGACGGCGAGTCGACTCCAGCCGCGGGGGCGACCGCCGGCGACCTTGCCACCCGGCACGTCCCCAAGGTGGCGCCGGACACTCCGATCGCGGAATTGGTGGACAGGGTCGCCAGCACCCGGCTGAACCGGGCGGTGGTGGTCGACTCGGAAGGACGCCCGATCGGAGTGGTGTCCGACACCGAGTTGCTCAAGCGGGTTCAGCGGGCCGATCGCGGCCTCCTGGACCGGCTGATGCGAAGAGGAAGAGGTGGTGACGAGCTCGCGACCACCGGTCAGACCGCGGCCGATGTCATGAACCCGGCACCATTGCTGGTCCGCGACAGCACCCCGGTGCTGGAGGCGGTCAGGCAGATGATGGAGGGGCACCGCAAGCTGATGGTGGTGGTCGATGCCGATGGCCGGCTGGTAGGCACGGTCGACCGGGCGGCCGCCCTGCGGGCTGCCTTCGGGCTGAACTGAACCTGCCGGGCGCAGTTCGAGAACCGCCGTGGTTCAGGCCGGACGGCGGCGCATGACGCTTGTCCTCCCTGGCGATTGGTTCCTCCCTGGCGATTTGTAAGTCGGGACCGGCGGCCAGCCCGGTCGCAAGATCAATGTCGGAACCCGGTCGGGCGCTGGCTGGAGGGGTGGGTTGGGCCGATCCCCAGGTCCGGCGGCGACCAGGAAGACCGGCCCTTTCTAAGCCCCGAGTTCGCCTCGGTCGCGGCCCGATGGCAGCTTGGTGCCCCATCCCGGCTGGCGTTCGAGGAAGAGGTCGTCGGCCGGGCTGGTCGGGAACACCTTGCCCGGGTTGAGGATGCCCTTCGGGTCGAAGACCTGCTTCACCTGGCGCATCAGGCCGAGCGCCAGCGGGCCGTGCTCGAGTTCGGCGAAGTCGCGCTTCAGAGCGCCCAGGCCGTGTTCCGCGGAGATCGAGCCGCCCAGCTCGATGGCGGCCCGGAAGAGGCGGGCCGCGGCCGGCCCCACCAGGTGCCGTTGCGAATCCTCGAACATGATGGTCGGGTGCAGGTTGCCGTCGCCGATGTGCCCGACCGTCACGATCTTGAGCCCGGTCTCGGCAGCCAGCGCCTCCGCCCGCCGGACCATCTCCGGAATCGCGCCGATCGGCACCGCGACGTCCTCGGCGAAGTAGTTCTTGGGCATCCCCATCAGGATCTCCCCGAAACCTCGCCGTGCCCGCCAGAGCCGGTCGCGCTCGGCCTGGGACTGGGCGATCCGGTTGTCCACGCCGTCGAGCAGCTCGACCATCTGCAGGAGGTCCTGCATCACGTGCTCCTCATCGTTGCCGTCCTGCTCCACGATCAGGGCGGCCTTGATCCGGGAACCCTCGGCGAAGCCCGCCGGCAGGAGTTGGCCGGCCATCTCCAGGAAGTTGTGATCGACGATCTCTAGCGCGGCCGGGAAGTGGCCGGCCGCCAGCGCCCTGGACACCGACGATGCCGCCTGCTCCAGGGAGGCGAATCCGACCAACGCGGTGGCGCGGAAGCGGGGATTGGGGATCAGCTTGAGGATCACCTCGGTGACGATTCCCAGCGTCCCCTCGGAGCCGATGAAAAGCTGCATCAGTCGGTAGCCCGAGGCCCGCTTGCGCAGCTTGCCGCCCAGCTTGAGGATCTGGCCGCTGGCGAGCACCACGGTCATGCCGATCACGTAGTCAGCGGTCACCCCGTACTTGACGCAGCACATCCCGCCCGAGTTGCACGCCACGTTGCCACCGATGCTGGACAGCTTGTGGCTGGCGGGATCGGGAGGATACATCAGACCGTGGCTGATGGCGGCCTCCTGGATATCGCCGGTGATGGCGCCGGTGCCGGCGACCACACAGGTGTCGGCCACGTCGACCTCGATGTGGTTGATGCGCTCCGTGGTGAGCACGACCCCCCCCATCAGCGGCACCGAGCCGCCGACCAGACTGGTGCCGGCCCCTCGGGTGGTGATCGGAAGGCCGCGCTCGTGGCAGTAGCGTGCCACCGCCGCCACCTCATCGGTGCTCTCGGGTCGGACCACGGCCAGCGGCATTCCCTCCATGAAGGTGGCATCGTGGGTGTAGTCGCCGATCTGCTCACCGGAGAGCACCCACTTCGGCCCTACCATCCGCTGGAGGTCGGCCACCACCGCCGCCGGCTCGGCTTCGCGCTCTCCCACCGTGCTCATCGGCGCCCACCCCGGTTCCGGCTCACGAGTACCTCCTGCCCATCAGTACCACCCGCCACCCCTCGAAGTCCTGGAAGGTGATGCCGTCGGTCCGCCAGTACGGGTTGGCGGCCGGCACCGGCTCATAGCCGTGGTCGATCATGCGTGCCGCCAGGCGGTCGCGTTCATCGGGGCCCTGCATGTAGAAGACCAGCTGATGGTCGGGCCCGGGGGCCTGGGCCGGCGCGCGGGAGTCCGGCCGGTAGGTGAACTCGAGGTGGTAGGTGCTGGAAGGAAGCCCGAGCACCACCCCCTCGTAGCCGCCATCCCGGGCGTCGAAGGCGTCGATCTCGGTCAGCCCCAGTCCGTCGCGGTAGAAGCGCCGGATCTGCTCGAGGTCAGAGGTGCTGCGGGCCACCCGCACCTGGGCGACGGGCAGGTGACGCGGCCAGTGTTCGGTCATGCTCTCATTCAAGTCCTGTCGGCACCGGCGTGGCCGGGGTGGGAGCCGGGCGGCGGCGGCCAGAGGCCGCCCCGCGTACCATCAAGCCTGCATGGCTGCGCAAATGACAGAGCCTCCCGCTCCGAGGCTGATGCGGGCGCTGGGTGATCCGGTGCGCTTCCGCTTGCTGGCCGCACTGCCCGCCGAAGCCACCGCCGAGGTCGCGGTCGGGGAGCTGGCGGGGATCCTGGGCGTGAGCGGGTCGGTGGTTTCGCAGCACCTGCGGGTCCTGGCCGGCCTGGGGCTGGTCGGCCACCGGCGCCAGGGGCGGCGTGTCCATTACTTCGTCAGGGCGGATGCGGTGCGGGCGGCCCGGCAGACCCTGGGCGAGGCCCTGCCCGGTCTCTTCGCGCCGGCCGGGCGGCAGCTCATGCTTTCTGCCCGCAACCAGCTCTGGGGCAGGGTGGTCGACATCCATCGGGGCGACGTTACCACCGACGTGACCATCGAGGTGGGCGGTCAGCTGGTCGCTGCGGTGATCACCAACGCCTCGGCCGACCGCCTGGGGCTCCGGATCGGCGATGTCGCCGGCGCCGCCTTCAAGGCGCTGGACGTGATCGTGCTGAAGTGAAGGGGCGGGGCCGGGCGCTCGACCTCCCCCTCCTGCTGCTGGCCGCGCCGGGGGTGGCCCTGATCGCGATCCCGCTCCTGGGCCTCTTCTGGCGGGCGCCCTGGTCGCGGATGGCGGCTCTGGTCGTCAGCCCGGCGGCGGCGGGCGCGCTCCGCCTCTCGCTGATCTGCTCGGTTTCGGCCACCTTGCTCTCGCTGGCTGCCGGGCTGCCTCTGGCATGGCTGCTGGCCCGCTCCGAGCTTCCGGGCCGCTCGTTGCTCCGCACTCTGACCACGTTGCCAATGGTCCTTCCACCGGTGGTCGGCGGCGTCGCCCTGCTTCTCGCCTTCGGCCGGGCTGGCCTGCTGGGTGGTGCGCTGGCCGGGCTGGGAGTGCGATTGCCTTTCACCACCGCGGCCGTGATCGTGGCCGAGACCTTCGTCGCGATGCCCTTCATGGTGATCACCCTGGAGGCCGGTCTCCGCTCGCTCGACGGCCGCCTGGAGGAGGCGGCTCGAACCCTCGGCGCCAGACGCTGGCGGGTGCTGACCCGGGTCACTTTGCCCCTGGTCGCGCCCTCGATCGGGGCCGGGGTGGTGCTGGCCTGGTCGCGGGCGCTGGGYGAGTTCGGCGCCACCATCACCTTCGCCGGCAACCTGCCCGGGGTGACCCAGACCCTCCCGTTGGCGGTCTACCTGGACCTGCAGACCGATCCCGATGCCGCRATCATGCTCAGCCTGGTGCTGGTGGCGGTGTCGATGGTGGTGCTGCTCGGCCTGCGTCGCCGCTGGCTGGGAGCCGGTTGATGCTCGAAGCCCGGATCGGCCTGAGTCTGGGCGCCCTCGAGCTCGACCTCGAGCTCGCCGTGGAGGATCGAGAAGTGGTCGCCGTGCTCGGGCCGAACGGTGCCGGCAAGACTACCTTGCTGCGGGCGCTGGCCGGGCTGATTCCGATCGACCGCGGGCTGGTCACCCTCGACGGCAACATCCTGGAAGATCCTGTCCGACGGATCCGCCTGCCCCCCGAGGCCCGGCCGGTAGGCGTGGTCTTCCAGGACCTCCGCCTGTTTCCGCATCTCAGCGTGCTCGACAATGTCGGCTTCGGCTTGAGGGCGCGAGGCCGGCCCCGGCGCGAGGCGGAAAAGGTAGCCGCCGGCTGGCTGGAGCTGCTCCAGCTGGCGGAGTACGCCAAGCACCGACCCGATCGCCTCTCTGGTGGTCAGGCTCAGCGGGTGGCGCTGGCCCGAGCGCTGGCCGTCCAGCCCCGCCTGCTCCTGCTCGATGAGCCGCTCAGCGCGCTCGATGCCTCGACCCAGTTGGAGGTGCGCCGGGAACTCAGACTCACCCTGGCCGGGTTTCAGGGGGCCCGGCTGCTGATCACCCACGACCCGCTCGAGGCGATGGCGCTGGCAGACCGGCTGGTGGTGATCGAGGCCGGCCGGGTGGTCCAGAGCGGTACCGCCGCCGAGGTCGCCCAGCGGCCGCGCACCCCCTACGTGGCCGATCTGGTCGGGGTCAACCTCTATCGCGGCCGCATGCAGGTGGACACCGTCCTGCTGGAAGCGGGCGGCATCCTGTCGACCGCCGGGCGGGGGGAGGGAACGGTCTTCGCGGTCTTCCATCCCCGGGCGGTGTCGCTCTGGCCGGAGCGGCCGGCGGGCACTCCGCGCAACGTGTGGCGAGCCCGGGCCACCGGCCTTTACGCCGATCGAGATCGGGTCCGGGTCGAGCTGACCGGCCGGCCTCCGGTGGTAGCCGAGGTGACCCCCGCGGCGGCCGCCGAACTGGGGTTGACTGAGGGCTCGGAAGTCTGGGTTTCGGTCAAGGCGACCGAGATCACCGTCTACCCGGCCTGAAGCTGGTCCGGAAGTCGGGACCAGAAGCCTGGCCGGGGCTCTCCCGCCGGGTGAGGCAAAAGATAAGGGGGGCCTGCTGCCAGGCCCCCCTTCGAAGGAGGAGAGAAGAATGCTCATGCCGGAGACCTCCCGGGAGCGGCCGCTTCCCTTCAGGATCGGCGCTGTCGGCCCGGTTGAAAGCTCCTATCCTTAGTACCTCGCCGGTGCCACCGGAGTTACACGCTTTTTTTTCACGCGCGGCGAGCCGAGGCGGCCCCGACCGGGCCCACCTCGGCCGGGTCGCCCGCTTCCGACCCCCAACCTCAGTGCCAGAGCCATGAAGTCGCCACTCCACCGCTTCTCCGCCGCCGCCCGAGCCTGGTTCGAGTCGACCTTCCAAGCCCCGACCGAGGTCCAGCGCCAGGGCTGGGCGGCGGTCGCCTCCGGCGCCCACACCCTCATGACCGCTCCGACTGGCAGCGGCAAGACCCTGGCCGCCTTCTTCTGGTGCCTCGACCGCCTGCTGGCGGAGCCGGCGCCGGCCCCCGCCGAGCGCTGCCGCGTGCTCTACATTTCGCCGCTCAAGGCACTGGCGGTGGACATCGAAAAGAACCTGCGCGCGCCTCTGGTCGGCCTGGGCCTGCAGGCGTCCAGACTGGGCCTCTCAGCCCCCCAGATCGCGGTCGCGGTGCGCACCGGCGACACCCCCGCGGCGGAGCGTCGCGAGCTCCTCAGGCATCCGCCAGACATCATGATCACGACCCCGGAATCCCTGTTCCTGATGCTCACCGGTAGCGCTCGCGAATTGTTGAGACCGATCCGCTGGGTGATCGTGGACGAAATCCATGCGGTGGCGTCGACCAAGCGCGGAGCGCATCTCGCTTTGAGCCTCGAGCGCCTGAGCGCGCTCGCTGTCACCGACCCCCAGCGGATCGGCCTTTCGGCCACCCAGCGGCCGCTCGAGGAGGTCGCCCGGTACCTGGGCGGCGACCGTCCGGTGCGGATCGTCGATGCCGGCCGGGCCCGGCGGATGGAAGTGCGGGTCGAGGTGCCGGTCGAGGACATGGCCAACCTGGATTTGGGGATCGAACCGGAGCTGCCCGGGGGATCGGCGGCGGCGATGGGTACCGGTGCCGCAACTCCGCGGCGCAGCATCTGGCCAGCGATCTATCCCCGGCTGCTGGAACTGGTCCGATCGCACAACTCGACCATCCTGTTCGTCAACTCGCGCCGGCTGGCCGAGCGGCTGGCGGCCCGCCTCAACGAGATGTCGGTGGAGCAGGGTGGTGGGGAGCTGGTCAAGGCCCACCACGGCTCGATCTCGCGTGAGCAGCGGTCGCTGATCGAGGACGAGCTGAAGCTGGGCCGGCTGCGCGGCATCGTCGCCACCAGCAGCCTGGAACTGGGGATCGACATGGGCGCGGTCGATTTGGTGCTCCAGGTCGAGTCCCCACCCAGCGTGGCCGCCGGGCTGCAGCGGGTGGGCAGGGCCGGTCACTCGGTGGGTGAGATCTCACGCGGCACCGTCTTCCCCAAGTACCGGGCCGATCTGCTGGAGGCGGCGGCGGTGGTGGAGGGCATGAACCTGGGGCGGATCGAGCCGACGGTGGTTCCCCGCAACCCGCTCGACGTGCTGGCTCAGCAGGTGGTGGCGATGTGCGCGCTCGACGAATGGACTGTCGACGATTTGGCCGCCCTGGTGCGTCGCGCCCATCCTTACCGGGAACTGGGCCGCCGCAGCCTGGAGGCGGTGCTGGACATGCTCAGCGGACGTTATCCGTCAGAGGAATTCCGCGACCTGCGACCTCGGCTAACCTGGGACCGGCTGGCCGGCACCCTCAGGGGCCGGGCCGGCGCCCAGCKGCTGGCGGTAACCAAYGCYGGCACCATCCCCGACCGCGGTCTGTATACGGTGCACCTGCTGGAGGACGGCCGGCGGGTGGGCGAACTGGACGAGGAGATGGTCTTCGAAACCCGGCCGGGCGAGACCTTCGTGCTCGGCGCCTCCACCTGGCGGGTGGCGGAGATCACCGCCTCCCGGGTGCTGGTCACTCCCGCTCCCGGAGAGCCGGGCAAGCTCGCCTTCTGGCATGGCGACTCGCTGCCCCGGCCGGCGGATCTGGGGCAAGAACTGGGCCGGTTGGTGCGAGAACTGCGGGCGGTGCCGCGTGAGGCCGCCGAGGCCCGGCTTCGGGAGCGGGCCGGCTTCGACCGGCGGGCGGCGGCCAATCTGCTCAACTACCTGGAGGACCAGGCCCGGGCCACCGGCAGCGTGCCCGACGACCGCACGATCGTTGTCGAGCGGTTCCGCGATGAGGTAGGCGACTGGCGGCTCTGCATCCTCACACCCTTCGGCGCCCGCGTACACGCGCCCTGGGCGCTCGCCCTCCAGCGGCGGATCCGGGAGCGGCTCGGCCTCGAGGCGCAGTCGATGCACACCGACGATGGCATCTGCCTCCGGCTGCCCGACGCCGACCGGGTGCCGGGCTTTGCTGAGCTTTCGATCGGGCCGGAAGAAGTCGGGGACCTGGTCAGGGAGTCACTCGACGGCTCCGCCCTGTTCGCCGCCCGGTTCCGCGAGAACGCCGGGCGCGCGCTCCTGCTGCCGCGCCGCCATCCTGGACAGCGCACGCCGCTCTGGCAGCAGCGGCAGCGCAGCCACTCGCTGCTCCAGGTCGCGGTCCGGCATCCCGACTTCCCGATCGTGCTCGAGACTTACCGCGAGTGTCTCTCGGACGAGTTCGATCTCGACCGCCTGCGCGAACTCCTGGGCTCGATCTCGAGCCGGCGAGTGAGGGTGGTCGAGGTGGAGACTGAGCGGGCCTCCCCATTCTCCAGCGGCCTCGTGTTCGATTACATCGGTCAGTTCCTGTACGACGGGGACGCGCCTATCGCCGAGCGCCGGGCCCAGGCCCTCACCCTCGACCGGGAGCTGCTGGCGGAGCTGCTGGGGGCCGAGGAGTTGCGCGAGCTGATCTCACCGCAGGTGCTGGCCGACGCCGAACTGGAGTTGCAGGGCCTGTTGCCGGAGCGGTGGCCACGGGACCTGGACGAGGCCCACGACCTGCTGGCCAGACTGGGCGACCTGGCCGATACCGAACTGGCCGCCCGCGGTGTGGGCCGGGAGTGGATCGAGGAGCTGGTCCGCCGGCGGCGGGCGATTCGGATCAGGATCGCGGGAGCCGAGCGCCTGATCGCGGCCGACGATGCCGGTCGCTACCGCGACGGGTTGGGGGTGGCCCTGCCGGTCGGGATCGCCGGGGAGTACCTGGGCCCGGGTTCGGATCCGCTGGAGTCGCTTTGCCTGCGCTGGGCCCTCACCCACGTGCCCTTTCCGGCTTGCGAGCCGGTCCGGCGGTGGGGAACCGCGGAGGGCGCGGTCGCCGCCGCCCTGGAGCGCCTGGTCCGGGCCGGCACCCTGGTTCAGGGCGAGTTCCGGCCTGGCCGCCCCGGGCAACACGAGTTCTGCCACCCGCAGGTGCTGAGGATGCTCCGGCGGCGATCGCTGGCGGCGCTCCGGCGCGAGGTGGAAGCGGTGCCCCGGGAGGCGCTGGCGCGCTTCCTGCCGGCCTGGCAGGGGGTCGGCGGCCAGGCGCGGGGGCTGGATCGGCTGATGGAGGTGATCGGCCAGCTGCAGGGGGTCGCGCTCCCGGTCTCGGTGATCGAGCGTGACGTGCTCGAGGCCCGGGTGACCGGCTACAGCCCCCGGCTGCTGGACGAGCTGGTCTCGATGGGCGAGGTGGTGTGGGTCGGCCGAGGCGCGCTCGGCGCCGGCGATGGCCGGGTCAGCCTCCTGCTCCGTGAAGACGCCGCCCGGCTGCTGCCCGAGCCGTCTCTCGAGCCGCCCGCCGGCGATCTCCACAACGCGATCCGCCGCCACCTCGCCGAGCGAGGGGCGGTCTTCTTCCGGGAGCTACAGCAAGCGGTGGCGGGCGCGGAGTTCCAGGTCCTGCTGGACGCGCTGTGGGACCTGGTCTGGGCGGGCGAGGTGACCAACGACACCTTCATGCCCCTGCGCGGGATCGGGCGCGGCCCGGTTCGGCTGGCGGCGGCCCGGGCGCACCGGTGGCGGGCCCCGCGGCCCCGGCTGGCCGGCAGCCTGCCGATCACCGCCGGGGGCCGGTGGTCCTCGGTGGCCGGGCTCGCCGACCCGGCCCCGAGCCCCACCCAGCGCCTGCACGCGGTGGCCGAGAGCCTCCTGGTCCGGTATGGCGTGCTGACCCGGGAGGCGGTGCTGGCCGAGGGCTGGAGCGGTGGCTTCGCCGCCCTCTATCCGGTGCTCCGGGCAATGGAAGAGGTGGGCCGGGTGCGGCGCGGCTATTTCGTCGAGGGGCTGGGCGGCAGCCAGTTCGCTCTGCCCGGATCGGTCGACGCCCTGCGCGACCACCGCGAGCGCTCGGAGCAGGTGGTGCTGCTGAGCGCGGTGGACCCGGCCAATGCCTACGGGACGATTTTGGACTGGCCGGCCGCTGGCGAAGGCCGGCCCTCCCGCGCGGCCGGGGCTTACGTGGTGCTGGAAGCCGGGCTGCCGCGGCTCTACCTGGAGCGTGGAGGTCGCAGCCTGATCACCTTCGGCGAGCCCGAGCCATCCCACCTCGCGCTTTTGGCCGGACTGGCGGCGCGGCTGGGACGGCTGGAGCTGCAGCGGGTGGACGGCCGCCCGGCCTTCGAGTCGCCCCTCGCCCCCAAGCTGCTGGAGGCGGGCTTCCGGAGTTCTCCGAGGGGTCTGGTGGTCTGGCCGCCAGCGGGAGAGCTGGCCCGGGCCCGCTGACGCCACTCCGCGGCTTTGACCGCGACGGCGGCTGCCCAAGTTCCCGGCGGACCCGGGCGGCCGGGCTGTCTATGAGAGGCCCCGGGCGCCGGATAGATGGCAGACTTGATCGATGCCGGAAGGTGACACCATCTGGCGCGCGGCGGCCGCGCTCAGACTCCGCCTGGAGGGGCGCACGATCCTGGAGGTGGCGCCGGAGCGGATGGCCGCCCTGGAGGGGGCCCGGGTCACCGGAGTGGAGACCGCCGGCAAGCACCTCACCCTGAGGTTCGAGGTGGGTGCCGGTCGGAGCCTGGCGCTGCACACCCACCTGGGTATGACCGGTTCCTGGCACCTCTATTCGCGTGGCGAGCGGTGGCAGCGAGCGCCGCGGCAAGCCCGGGTGGTGCTCACCGCCGTTGACGTGGTGGCGGTGCTCTTCAGCGCCCCGGTAGCCGAGCTTCACGACGGCCGGATCAGCCGAACCGACCACCTCGGGCCCGACCTGCTGGCCGGCGGCTTCCCGCTCAGCGGCCTGCCCCTGGTCCTGGCCCGGGTCCGGGCCAGCTCGGCAGTGACCGCTGGTGAGCTGTTGCTCGACCAGACGGTGTGCAGCGGGATCGGGAACATCTACAAGTGCGAGAGCCTTTGGCGACTCCGGCTGGATCCCTGGGCCCAGGTCGCCGGCCTCTCCGAGGCGGCGCTCGCTGAACTCTACCTGACCGCGCGGCGGCTGATGCGCGCCGGCCTGGAGCGCGGCCCCGGAGAAGGCGTGGGCGCCCACCCGAGGACGCGCGGCGGGGTCGCCGTCTACGGCCGCGCCGGCCGGCCCTGCCCGCGCTGCGGCAGCCGGATCCAGGTCAGGCTCCAGGGCCGGGAGCGACCCCGAGCGACCTACTTCTGCGCCCGCTGTCAGGCCGGCGGCTGATCCTCAGCGTCGCCTGAACAGCGGGCTGTTGCGGAGTTCCTGCTCCAGGCTGGTGACCGGACCGTGGCCGGGATAGATGGCGGTGCCGAGCGGGAGCGTCACCAGCCGGCCGATCGAGGTCATCTGGCGCCGCAGATCGGTGCCGGGTGACTCCTTGCCAATGCCTCCCGCCAGCAGGGTGTCGCCGGTGAAGAGGTGGTTGCCGACCAGGTAGCAGAGGCTGCCCGGGCTGTGTCCGGGGGTGGCCAGCACCACCAACTCGAACTCGCCGAAGGGCAGCCGGTCGCCGTCCGACAGATAGCGGTCGGCGGAGCGGAGGAATTGACGGGCGTCGGCCAGCGACATCGCGCTGGTGGCGCCGGTGGCGGCTTTGACCTCGTCTTTGGCGCTCAGGTGCCCGGGGTGGCCGTGGGTCGCCAGCACCCAGCGCACCTCCAGGCCGTCGAGCTGCGCCAGAAGCTTTCCGGCCGGCGCGGAGGGATCGATCACGATCGCTTCGCGGCTGGACTGGCAGGCGACGACGTAGGAGTTGACCTCCCGGTCGCCACGTACCTTGACGATCGACAGCTTGCCCATGGATGTCTTTGTACCCGGGGCGGCGCCGGTTATGCGGAGAACGGCTCAGCCGCCGCGTCGAGCGCCGCCAGCGATTCCGGGAGCACCTGCCCGCCGTCGATCACCAGGGTCTGCCCGGTGATGTAGGCGGCTTCATCGGTGGCGAAGAACAGGGCGGCGTGGGCGATGTCCTCGACCGAGCCGAGGCGTCGCTGCGGGATGGAAGCGGCCATCTGCGCGGCGTACTCGGGGCCGTTGGCGGCCAGGCCCTCGGTCATGATGTTGCCGGGTAGCACCGCGTTCACGGTGATCCCGTACGGGGCCAGCTCGATGGCGGCGGTGCGCATGAAGCCGAGTTGCGCCGCCTTGCTGGCGCCGTAGTGGGACCAGCCCGGATAGCCGGTGATCGGGCCGGTGATCGACGAGGTGATGATGACCCGGCCCCGGCCCCGGGCTCGCATGGCCGGCACACAGGCCTGCACGCACAGGAATGTGCCCCTGGCGTTGGTGTCGAGGACCCGATCCCAGTCCGCCACGCTCATCTCGGTGAGCCGGGCTTCCGGATAGATACCGGCGTTGGCGCAGAGCACGTCGATCCCGCCGTGGCGTTCGATCGCCGCCGCCGCGATCGCCGCCGCTGACTCAGAATCGGCGACATCGGCCAGAAAGGCCGAGGCGGTGCCCCCCGCGTGGGCGATCTGTTCCACCACCGCCTCGGCGGCCTCCGCCTGCCGGCCCACCACCAGGACCCTGGCCCCGGCGGCCGCGAACACCCGGGCGATGCCCGCACCGATCCCCCTGGTGGCTCCCGTGACGATCACGGAGCGGCCGGCGATGGAGGTGAACATGGCCTTCTCCTGGCAACGCCCGCGGCGGAATCGCCGCGGGCCTCATCGAGCGCTAAGGTACCGCGTGTGCGGGCTTGCCTGCGCCGGCCAGGGGTCCCGGCTCTCTGTCCGCGATTCGATGCGGTGAAGCGAGGGCGGCGGCGGCCCCCGGTTGCTACGTTGGCGTCGATGTCGCGCCATCGCGGGAACCTGCCGGCTGGCTTCCTCGCCCTCACCGTGGTTCTGGCGGCCGGCTGCGGGGGAGCGGCTCGGAGCGCGCCGCCGCCGGGGCGGGAATCGCTTCCGGCGGTCAGCCGGCCGGCCGTCTCGGCGCCCGCCGAAGGTCCCTCCGGCGATCATTCCGAGCCCGCCGTTCCGCCAGCGGTGGGGCCGCGCTCGCTGGCCGGGGTCAAGCTCGAAAATCTCACCGGCGGCGAGGTCGAGCCGGCCACCGCCCGGGCTTGGGCGGAGGCTGTGCTGCGCACCTGGGCGTATCTGGAATCGGCGGCCAACGCTGGCGACGAGCGGTTTTTCACGACCGGCCGGGCCGGTCATGCCGAGCCCGGGGTGGATCGCGAATCGATCGTCGGCGATGCTGCCAACCCGCTCGGCGAGGCACTCGCCTCGGGCCGGCGGCTGGAGCTCCGGCTGGGCACCATCACCGGGCTCCGGCTGGTGCGGATCGGTGAGGTCGAGGCGGCGCGCATTCGCGGGCTGCGTCAGGTCGCCACCCGCTATGCCTTCGTCACCACCACCCGTGGTCCGTGGGAGGAGCGCTACCTGGATCCCACCGGCCAGCGCCCGCCCGAGGTGAGGGTGGGGCTGAACCCGGGCCAGACGAACGTGGGCATCCTCGGCGGCGAGTACCGCGACGATCCCGGCCTGGGCGCCCTGTGGTATCTCGGATTCAGTTTCAGCTGCGCCGCCGAATGGCTCGCTTCCGTCTGCGGTTCCTGATCGCCTGGGTGCTGATGCCGGTGGGTGCGGCCGGGCTCGCCCCGATCCGGACCGGCGCCCTCACCCTCAACCCGCCCGCGTGCGGGGTGTTGGCCGGCGGCGGAACCTTCCAGGACCGGTCGCCGGTGGCCGAGGTGGGGGCGGCCGGGATCATCACCTGCTATTCGCGGCAGGCCGCCGACGGTGCCCACGGTCCCGGCAACCAGTACGTCGCCACCAGCTCGAACGGGGCCTCCTGCACCGCCCGGTTCGAGCTCGACGTGACTTTTCATCGTGATCCCGCCTGGGGCTGGACGGCGGCCTGGACGATGCCGACGGCGCAGGGTGACCAGTTCGTCAGTCGTCCGATCGGGTTCGGCGATGGCGGCCGCGGCACCGACCGGCTCCAGTTGTCCGACTTCGACCTCGGTACCTACCTCGTGTACGTCTCCACCGAGATCACCAACGGGATCTCGGTCAATGGTGCCTGTGTGGCCGCGGATCCCGCCGGTTGGAGCTACGTCAACCCCAACCAAGGTCAGCTGAACGGGATTCCGTACACGCTGGTCCGCTACCGGATCCCGGCCGCATGCTTCAGCTGTCCGGGTTTCGCCCCCGCCTGGGTGGACGGTGCGGTGGCCGCCTTCCGGGCTAGAGTCAGCTTGGGGCGGATCGTGTCCATGCCCTCGGAGCTGGCGGTGGTGAGGTTTCCCTACCGGGTCAGCCTGGCCGGAGCCAGCCTCCCGCCCGGTTCACGGTGGACGCAGGCGGTGGGCGGCGGTTGGGACCGGTTCGGGCGGCGGCTGGTGTACACCTTCGTGCTCGACATCACTCCCCGCTCGCTGGTCTGGGACTTCGGCGACGGCACCCCGGCCGAGCCGGGAGGGCCGGCCGGGCCGGCCACGCCTCACCGCTTCCGGGTGGCCAGCGCCGCCGGCTATGAGATCACGGCCACCGCCTTCTACCAGGTCAGGCTTTCGGTCGTGTACATCGACGGCTACGGCATGCACACTGCCGACATCACGCCGCCGGGGCTCGACTTCAGTCTCACCGTCCGCCGGACCCAGCCGGTCTATCAGCTCGAGGCGGTGCCGCTCAGCGCGTAGGTCGATCGGTGTCCGGGTTCGGGCGGGTGACCCGCCGCCGGCTGTGGCACCATGAGCCAGGGCCCCAGCTTGCAGGAGAACACTATGCCACCAGTCCTCGTCGACGACCGCGCTTCGGTGCGCCACCTGATTCTCAATCGCCCGCAAAAGCGCAACGCGCTCGACTTGGTCACCATGCGGGAGTTGGACTCGGCGGTGAGGGCGGCGGCCGTGGACGACTCTGTGCGTTGCGTTGTGGTCAGGGGGGCGGGGCCGGTGTTCTCGGCGGGGATCGATCTCAGCAGCCTGGCCGGCCAGGATCAATCGCCCGGCCAGGTGCGGGCCTTCCGGAGTGAGTTGGTGGGGGTGATGAACCGGATCGAGGAAACCTGCAAGCCCTTCGTATGCCAGATCCATGGAGTCTGCCTGGGGATGGCGATGGAGCTTGCGCTCGCATGCGATCTCCGGGTGATGGAGGAGGGTTCCCGTTGCGGCCTGGTGGAGGCCCGGCTCGGACTCATTCCTGACGTCGGCGGCTCGGCTCGGTTGCCGGCCGTGGTCGGCCTCGGCCATGCCAAGGAGCTGATCATGACCGGACGGTTGGTGGATGCCGAAGAAGCCTACCGGATCGGATTCGCCAACCGGCTGGCGCCGCCCGGCCAGCTCGACGAGGTCACGGCCGAGCTGGTGTCCGAGCTGGGCGCCTCGGCGCCGAGGGCGGTGGGCCTGGCCAAGCGGTTGCTCGACCAGGTCGCCCGGCCTCATCTGGGAGCAGCCCTGGAGGCCGAGATCACCGCGCAGGAACAGCTGCTCGGCACCGAGGACTTCGCCGAGGGTGTCAGGGCCAGCCTGGAGAAGCGGCGGCCAGAGTTCACCGGCCGCTGAGCCCTGGAGCTGGGCCGAGCGCCGGCGGGGAGATCTCAGGAGCCTGGCCGGCAGCCGGCCAGGCTCGCCGAGAGATGACAGATCGAGTCAGCGCGCCGCCGATCCGGGCGGTCCGGATCTGGTCCCGAGCTTGCGATCGGAGTGACTGTTCCAGCCCGGGATCCCACCCCTGGCGGCGCGGTCGAGCAGCCCATCCTCCTGGGCCGGCTTGATCTTGCCGGCCTGGACCAGGGCATCCAGCTCGGTCTTGAGGGCGGCCAGGTAGAGCTTTTTGAAGGCGGCTTCGTCGAGACCCTTGGCGGCGGCCAGTTGCCTGACCGTCTTGCCGTCATGGAGAGCCGCGGCCAGTTGCTCGGGGGTGAGGCCGAGAACTTTGGCCTCGGCCCCCGCCATCAGCTCCCTGACCTCCAGCCGGAAGCCGGCCGGCCGGCTTCCGCCCCACCCGGGGACTGCGTGCCTGGCGGCGCCGTCCAGGATCCGGTCCGCCTGGGCGCCGGTCAGGCGGCCGCTCCCGACCAGGCCGTCGAGTTCGGCCTTGAGGGCGGCCAGGTAGGCCTTCTTGAAGGCCGCCTCATCGATCCCTTTGGCCGCGGCCAGAGCCTGGAGCGTGCCTCCCTGATGGAGATCGGCCTCCAGTTGCTGGACGCTGATCCCGAGCACCGTCGCCTCGGCCTGGCGCATCAGCATCCCCAGGTGCACTTCGTGCCGGTGCTTGGCGGCGATCTCACTGTTGTTCGCCCGGGTCGGAGCGGAACCGGCTGTGGAGGCCGCGAATACGGCCGGCGCGCCTCGCCCGACCGCCGCTCCGGCCATGATCGCCACCACGCCGGCGACCACACCGGCTCGTTTCAGGGCATGCCCTTCGAACAATGGAGTTCTCCTTATCCCGAAACCTTCCACTTCTCGATACCTTGGGTGCGAAACCGTCCGTCGTCGGGTGCTCGGCATCGGTCTCGCATAGCTTCAACGCCAGCTCGACGGACTGGTAACGCGCCCGGCCGAACCGCCCGAGGGCGCGCAAGATGCTCCCCGCCGGAGGGCGCGTGAGGTGGTTTCGCCGGACGGCGCGTAACATCAAAAATGCAATGAGTTCAGTCAAGGACGTCTCTGCCGCCGAGCGGGCGCTGGCCCAGTTGCCGAAGGGGATGCGGATCGGCTCCGGCTGGGTTCCGGCCGCTTCCGGCCGCACCTTTCCGGTCGAGGACCCCGGCACTCAGCAGGTGCTGACCGAGGTTCCCGACGCCGGGGTCGAAGATGGGCTGGCCGCGCTGGCGGCAGCGGCCTCAGCCCAGGCCGCCTGGGCCAAGGTGCCGCCCCGCACCCGAAGTGAGATCCTGCGCCGCGGCTTTGACTTGATGATGGCCCGGGCCGATGACCTCGCCCTCCTGATGACCCTCGAGAACGGCAAGCCGATCGCCGAGTCGAAGGGGGAGATCGCCTACGCGGCCGAGTTCTTCCGCTGGTTCAGTGAGGAGGCGGTCAGGATCGACGGCCGCTGGACCATGGCTCCCAATGGCTCCGGCCGCCTGGTTGTGATGCACCAGCCGGTTGGACCCTGCCTCCTGGTTACCCCGTGGAACTTCCCGGCGGCCATGCCTGCCCGCAAGATCGCCCCTGCGATCGCGGCCGGCTGCACCATGGTGCTCAAGCCGGCCGAAGAGACTCCGCTCTCGGCCCTGGCGCTGGCCGCCATTTTGGAAGAGGCCGGGCTGCCGCCCGGGGTGCTCAATGTGGTCACCACCTCGGATCCGGGTCCGCTCTGCGCCGCCGTGATGGCCGACTCCCGGCTACGCAAGGTGAGCTTCACCGGCTCCACCCAGGTCGGCAAGCTGCTGATCCGCCAGTCTGCCGACAACGTGCTGCGGATGAGTATGGAACTGGGCGGCAACGCCCCCTTCCTGGTCTTCGAGGATGCCGATCTGGAGGCCGCGGTGGAGGGTGCGATGGTTGCCAAGATGCGCAACATCGGCCAGGTTTGCGTGGCCGCCAACCGTTTTTACGTGGCCGGCCGTTGGGCCGACGAGTTCGCCGGGCGCCTGGCCAAAAAAATGGGCTCCCTGCGCATGGGCCACGGCACCGACCCCGAGACCCAGGTCGGCCCGCTGATCAACGAGGCCGGCCGGGCCAAGGTGGACGAACTGCTGCGCGACATGGTCAGCCGGGGCGGCCGGGTGATCCTGGGCGGAGAGGCAGCCGCCGGCCGCGGCTACTACTTCGAGCCGACGGTGGTGACCGATGTCACCCAGGACAGCCGGGTGCTCTCCGAGGAGATCTTCGGTCCAGTCGCCCCCGTGGTCCGCTTCGAGTCCGAAGCCGAGGCGATCGACTGGGCCAACCGCACCCAGTACGGCCTGATGGCCTATGTGTACACGCGTGACCTGGGCCGGGCGGTCCGGGTCGCCGAGGCGCTGGAGTCGGGCATGGTCGGCATCAATACCGGCTTCGTCTCCAACCCGGCCGCTCCTTTCGGCGGCGTCAAGCAGAGCGGCCTCGGCCGAGAGGGCGGCCACGAAGGCATCCACGAGTTCCTCGAAACCAAGTACGTCGCCCTCAACTGGTAGCGAGCCTCTGGGCCGCCCGGACTTCGACGCGATCCTGCCCGAAGGTCGGCTGGGCGCCCAGCTCCGGTTCCTGATCGAACTGGACCGGCTGAAGTCGGTCAACCGGCGGACGCTGCTGATGGATGGCTCCCGGCTCGAGAACAGCGCCGAACACAGCTGGCAGGTGGCGATCTTCGCGCTGGTGCTGGCTGAGCACGCGGCCGAGCCGGTGGACGCGGCCCGGGTGGTGGCCATGCTTCTGGTTCACGACCTGGTCGAGATCGACGCGGGTGACACCTTCGTGTACGACCTGGCCGGGCGGGCCGACCAGGCCGAGCGGGAGCGGCGGGCGGCCGACGCGATCTTCGGGCTACTCCCGGAGGATCAGGGCCGCGAGTTGCGCGCACTCTGGGAGGAGTTCGAGGCCCGGGCTACGGCGGAGGCGCGCTTCGCCGCCGCCATCGACCGGATCGTGGCCCCGCTCGCCAACTACGCCAACCGCGGCCACTCGTGGCGGATCAACCACATCGAGGCGAGCCGGGTGCGCCAGGTCAACGCCCCGGTGGCGCAGGGCGCGCCCGCGCTCGGTGAGGTCCTGGCCCGGCTGGTCGAGGCGGCGGTGGCCAGAAAATGGATCGAGCCCTGACCGGGCCGGACGCCGAGCCGGGTTGGGGCCACCCGATTCAGGTCCGCGACAGTACTCGAAGCTGGATCTGGGATGAGACCAGGTCGGCCGCGTCCCGGGCGCAGTCCGACCACCGGTAGGTCAGGTGGGGGAGATTCAGCCTGGACAGCTCCCACCATTCGAACCCGCAGATCACGTCGCCGCTCAGGCAGTAGGAGCGGGTGACCGGGTGGAAGGGCGCCGGTACCGCCGCCTCGCGCAGGTCGCCGGGCCCGAGCGCCATCCGATGGTAGACGCCGGTGCGGCGGTTGTCGCCAACGTTGTACGGGTGCCCCGGGCGGCGGGCGGGGTCGCCGAAGAGCACGATCGCGGCGGCGTTGGCCACCGGCAGAATCGAGTCCAGGCCGCCCCCGAAGGCGTGACCGATGACATGCGCGCCCTGGCTCAGGCCAATCAGGGCGATCTGGGCCTGGGGATCGCGCTCGAGGATCTCCGCCACCTTCTCCACCAGCCGGCGCGAGCCCTCCCGCACGCTGGCCGGATAGCTCCAGCCGCGGCGGTTGGGGAGCCGTGGCCACGGGGTATCGGCGGGATACTCGATCCCGATCAACTCGCCGTGGAGGTGGGCTGGCAGCCGGGCCGCTGCCGCCCTTGCCACCCGCGACACGGTCGGACCCATGCCGTAGGTGGCGCCGGTAAAGGGCTCTCCTGATCCACGGACGCCGACGATCGCGTAGTCCAGCCGGTCCCCGCCGGCCCCAATGCTCACCTTCTCAGTCTGCCCTGGAGGATCCGTCCGCAATCCAGCCCACCTCCGGCTCCGGCACACTGAACTGCGTGCCGGTCATCTATGTCAACGCCGAGCTGGACCCGGAGCGCCACTGGGCGCCCGCCCTGCGCGCCCTCGACCCCGAGGTCGAGGTGAGGTGGGGGGAGCACCCGGGCGATCCTTCTGAGATCGATCTGGCGGCAGTCTGGAAGCCGCCTCGCCAAGGCTTCGCCGGGATGACCGGGTTACGGGCGATCCAGTCGCTGGGCGCCGGTGTCGACCAACTCGATCCGGCCCGGTTGCCGGCCGGGGTTCCCCTGGCCCGGCTGGTCGATCCGCTCTTGACCACCGGCATGGTGGAGTACTGCCGGTACGCGGTGCTCAGGTATCACCGCGAGTTCGACGCATATGCTCGTGACCAGGCCGGGCGGAGATGGCAGCCCCGGCGGCGGCGGCCTCCGGCCGACACCCGGGTGGGGATCCTCGGCCTGGGCGAACTCGGCTCCGCCATCGCCCGGGACCTGGTCGAGGCCGGGTTCCAGGTGGGCGGCTGGAGCCGCCGGCTCAAGACCCTGACCGGCGTCGCCTGCCATGCCGGCGCCGAGGGCCGCTTCGCCCTCGCCGAGACCAGCCACATCCTGATCTGCGTGTTGCCCCTGACGTCGAGCACCGAGGGCATCCTCGACGCCGGCCTCTTCGCCCGGATGCCGCCGGGCGCCTGGCTGGTCAACATCGGCCGGGGCCGGCACCTGGTGGAGGAGGACCTGATCGCCGCGGTCCGGGCCGGGCACCTGGCTGGCGCCACGCTCGACGTTTTCCGCCAGGAGCCATTGCCGGAGGAGCATCCGTTCTGGTCGATGCCGGAGATCACCATCACCCCGCACATCGCCTCCACCACCGTGCCGGAAACCGCCGCCCGGGTGGTGATCGAGAACCTTCGGCGGGCGTTGGCGGGCGAACGCCTGCTGTACCAGGTCGATCTGGAGCGAGGCTACTAGGCGGTGGCCGGGATGGCGGATCGAGCCCTGGGCCAAATCGTGGACAATGGTGCCCAGCCCGCCCGCTGCCGGCGGAAAGAGGACTCAGGAGGTTACGGTGCTGGTAGAGAAGAGGCTCGAGCAACTCGGGATCACGCTTCCCCCGGTCGGGCCCCCGCAGGGCAACTACGTTCACGCGGTGCCCACCGGCAACCTCCTGTTCCTGGCCGGGAAGGGCCCCCGCCACCCGGACGGCTCGACCCCGACCGGCCGGGTCGGCGATGACCTGTCCGTGGAGGAGGGGTACGCGGCGGCCCGATCGGCGGGCCTCATGCTGATTGCCGTGCTCAAGCAGGAATTGGGCGACCTCGACCGGGTGCGCCGCATCGTGAAGGTGCTGGGGATGGTCAGCGCGGCCCCGGACTTCTTGTCCCATCCGAAGGTGATCAACGGCTGCTCGGACCTGTTCGTCGAGGTGTTCGGCGATCGGGGCCGGCACGCGCGCTCGGCGGTCGGGATGGGCTCACTGCCGG
>JRHI01000121.1_pt1 | contig 82562 bp, 95 predicted proteins | sample 215371 | NCBI WGS metagenome assembly JRHI01 (sample SAMN02929681, study PRJNA255918) | sediment metagenome | biome: cave system; feature: Ice Cave; material: Sediment; isolation source: sediment from deep within a dark volcanic ice cave with no known source of... ... | reverse complement strand
GGACCAACCGCAACGTCCACGCGGATTCTCAAGCAGGCACTTCGGGGCGACCCTGGCCGTCTGTGGACGCCGTGATTCGGGGACAGAGTCAGGCGCTCGCCAGGGTTCCCGGCTTGGCGCGCGTGGCGTCCCATCGGTTCATGCTCCTGGGCCGTGAGACTCCCATGCTTCGGCGGCGAAAAGGCGCACCTCGGCGGTTGTCAGGTCGGATTCGCATCGTCGCGCGGGTTGCGGCACGGCATCACGAACGCCGCAGTGCACGGCGGGGGCTCCGCCGTGCGCGCATCAGCCGGCCTTCGCGGTGGCGAACGGCGGCGGTCCGAGGATCGCTATGCCGCGCGGGTTGTCCCTGGCGGACGCTTGGAGGCGGGGCAGGTCGACGGCGTCGGACGTGTCGTCGGTCGCCGGATCGCTGGCGCCGCGGTAGAACGCCTGGCCGATCCCGGGCGCTTGCATGGTGAGCACCCGTGCTCGTTCCGACACCACCAGGAAGGCGTGCGGGGTGCCCTTGGGCGTGAAGGTCATGCCACCGGCTCCGACGTGGGTCTCGATGCCGTCGATCTGGACAAGGATCTCGCCCTCGAGGACGTAGACGGTCTCGTCGGCCTCGGGATGGCGATGTAGCGGCGTGCACTTGCCTTGCGTCATCACGTCCTCGAAGAGGAAGAACGCGCCGCCGGTGTCCTCGGTGAGGAGCTTCCACGTGTGGAGGCCGCCGCCCGCGAAGGACTGCTTGTCGCCTTCACCGGCGGCTCGGATGATCGGGGCTGGAAGGCTCACGTGCATCGCCTGCTTTCGTTCGTGGGACGTAGGTCCCATGACGAACGTACAGTACCATCATGGATATGTCAATCCCCTATGAAGAGAATGGTCGGTCTGCGCAGAAGCGGCGGACCCGCGAGGCCCTCATCGCGGCCGCGCGCGGCCTGGTCGCGAACGGTGAGGCGCCCACGGTCGAGGGCGCCGCGGAAGCGGCGTCGATCTCTCGGACTACCGCGTACCGGTACTTCCCGAACCAGCGGGCGCTGCTCGCAGCCGCGCACCCGGAGACCGCCGCGGCCTCGATGCTGCCCGACGACGCGCCCCGCGATGTGGCGGGCCGCCTCGACCTCGTCGTCGATGGGTTCACACGGATGATCGTCGACACCGAGGCGCAGCAGCGCACGATGCTCCGCCTCTCGCTCGAAGCCGACCCGGCCGAGCGCGCGGAGCTGCCGTTGCGACAGGGCCGCGCGATCGTGTGGATCGAGGAAGCACTCGCGCCGCTCTCCACGAAGATGTCCGGCGCCGAGATCCACCGCCTGGCGATCGCGGTGCGCAGCGCGACAGGCATCGAAGCGCTGGCGTGGCTCACCGACGTCGCCGGTCTCACGCGCGACGAGACTACCGACCTGATGCGCTGGTCGGCGCAAGCCCTGCTGCAACGCGCGCTGGCCGACCAGAAGGCCCGCGCGCGCCGCTGAGCGCAGAGAGACATTGCCGTCACAGGAACAATACTGGGCGGGAAGCATGGATCAGCATGAGCAACGAACAACAGAGCGCTCGGATTGGACGTTGCAGACGGCAGCATCAAGCAGGACGCCGACATGACGCTGTTTGCCCCCTTCGGCGGCGAGGTCATCCGAGCTTGCAGTAGTGATCGGCCACCGTGTTTCCGCCTTGGCCGGGTCGGGTGAAGTGCCCGGGACCTGGCGGCTGTTCGCCGTTGACTCCTCATGGGCGCGATAACCCGACAATCGCTGCGGCGATGATCGTGCTCGGCGCCGGTGCTTACGTCCCACAAGTTGCGCCTCCCGGTTCCCCGTTTTCTGGGTTGCACGCTGCATCAAACGGTGAGACTCAACCTTCAAGGCCAACGCGTAGGCCCTAACCCATAACGTCCTGCGGGAGCCCTCCGGCCGCATCGCCCAGATCGCCGGGTTGATGTCGCTACCGACCACCTCAGATGGTGATCGGGCTCGTCCTGGCCCGCTACCGTGGCCCCGTGAGCAGCCCGCGAGTGCCCGGTGGGGTGGTGCACAACCTTCCAGGAGACTTGCGCAAGGCGCTGATCGCCAACCCCACGGCACTCGATGCCTGGAACGACATCACGCCTCTTGCCCGCAACGAGTTCATCTGCTGGGTCGAGGATGCCAAGCAGGAGTCGACCCGAGAACGCCGCATTCGCCGGACCCAGGAGGAGCTGGAGGAAGGCCAGCGTCGGCCCTGCTGCTGGCCAGGGTGCAAGCACCGCGAGCGCACCGGCAGATAGCAGTCGGCGCTGCTCACTCGGATCAACACGCCGGGGACGACGAAACAGAAGTGCCCATCTCGCGCTCCCGGCAAGTACAACGCCAGAGGCTCCGACCACCACATCACGCGCGGCCGTGCACTGTTTCCTGGTGCCGCCTATCGCCGGCTCCGCGGCGGACGCCTTACGGAGCTCGACAGCCGCCCAGGCGCGAGTCGGCGGGACGCGCCGGGCTTATCGGCGAGTCCGGATGGCGGCTTCCCAGTGCTCAAGCCGGGCGAAGTGTTGGAGGTTGCGCCACGATTCGCGTGTGTCGTCGGTGGTCTGATGGGGCTGGCGGAACTCGGCGACGTACCCGGCGATCTCGTCCAGATCCCACCAAAGTCGGTACAGGACGAGATCGGCGCCTTCGGTCCACAACACGGAAAGGCGGGGCGGGCGCACCATCCATAGGTCGCGACCGGCCGGCGCGAGCATGGCGGTGTCCCAGTCGATGAGTCGAGGTCCTGCCTCGGTCCACAGCACGTTGGCGGGGTGCGGCTCGCCACGGGTGATGACCCAGGGGGTCGAGCCGGAGGCGACCTCCGCAGCGAGCTCGTCGTAGAGGCCGAGAGCGCCACGGAGGCGCGGCTCTATCAGGCGCAGCAGCCCCCGGGTCGGCTCCGCCATCGGCCCCCCGTCCCACGCCTGGTCGAGGTCGGTGAGTGCCTCGGCCAGCTCGATGCGGCAGGGCAGGACGAAGTCCTCTCGTCGAGCGACGTCTGAGACCAGATCGCTGACCTGGTGCAGTCGGGCGAGCAACGCCTCCACCGGACGTCGCTCGCGCTCGGACGGATACTCGTCGTAGCTGGCGGTCCGTCCGGTGACGAAGGGGAAGACCGCGATCGAGTAACGCTCGCCGACACGGCCGAGAACCTTGTCGTACCGGTCGGGAAGGGGAGCCACAACGAACTCCAGGCCGTGGTCGCCGAGGGTGCGGGCGGTCTCGAAGGCCCCGGTCAGTCGCTCGTATACGGTCTCGGCGTTGGCGCCGGCCCGGCGCTTTGCGAGGCAGTCGACAGTCACGAAGCGCAGGCTCCCCGCCGGATCGCGGCCGATCCAATGGTGGCTGCCGAAGCCGAGCGGCGCGTACCGAACCGACACTGCCTCGAAGTTCCAGCCGGCGCGCAAAGCCTGCAGTACATCGAGGTCATCGAGATCCAAGGGCGGCGTGAACATCGGTCGCTCGCACTCTACGCTCGCTCGCTAGCGTGTCCCAGAACGTCTGCCGCACCGAGCGCGACGACCCGTCCCTGACCGCCGGGTCAGCAGCCCGTGGCGGCCTGAAGTACTCGGCATGCCTCAGCCATTCGCGGCGGAGGCAGCAGAGTCACCCTCCGACGAAAGCTGCTCCTCGGAAGCGTGTGAACGTTGTCGAAATTCACGACGCAATCAGTGGGGACCCCGTCGCCCGGTTTCGTCAACTCGAGCTCCGACACGAGCCCGCGTCGCGTTCGCGTCAACGCGACCACGACCACTGCCCCGATCCGGTCGGCGACCGGATCGCGCGTGAGAACCAAGACCGGCCTGTCACCGCCGGGCGTCGCCGCGAACCAGACCTCACCTCGTAGCATCGGCCCAGTCTGACCAATCCTCGGCGGGGCCCCAGTCGGCGATCCCTTCGAGGGCCTTCTCGCCTTTGTGCAGCGGCTGCGCCTCCCACTTCTCCGCGTCGTTCTCGCCCGCCAAGCGCACCAGGTGGCGTCGCAAGGCCTCGCGCAACAGTTCCGAACGGTCGACGCCGAGCCGCTCCGCCCAACGCTGTGCGTCGGCTGCCTCCGAATCGTCCACCCTGAAGCTGAGCATCGTCATACATGGAGGGTACCGCGTATGACGCCGCCCGTTCGGCGGTTCCCCGCTTCCCGACCGCCGGATCCGTCACTGGCCGAACGCGGGGGAGGGCGCTCGGGTGTGGGCTTGGTGTCCCAGCAACACGGAGGCACCACCATGGCCATCCTCGAACTCGACATCAGCCGGCTGTCGGCGCCCGAACCGCACGACCCGCTCGCCGAAGCGCACTTGGCGGCGGCCGCGTTCCTGGCCCGCTACCAGGGCCGCGCTCGACCTCGTGGACCCGCTCGAGGTCTCGGATCGCTGGGTCGGCGTGCGTTCCCTTGAAGACCGTCTCGAGTACAGCGAACTCCTTGAAGGCTGCCAACGCGGTCGACCCCGACTCGAGCTGGCCGAGCAGCTGGCGCTTCAGCAGCGTCAGATCAGGGTTCGCTTCGAGCACCTCGAAGGTCATCTGACTGACTGGCGTCATGGGGCGTCTCCGAGACACCCATCCGGTGGGTCCACATCCTGGGCCTCGGTATGGTCTCCGTTGTCGGCGTCCTGTTGGGCGGCACTATCAGCGCCATGGCCAATGGTCGGTCATGTGGGTGGGCGGGTCGGAGTTGCGCTCACCCTCATCCACGCTGTGCTCCACGTCGTCTTCCAATGGCATGGGCAATCCACGGCGCATTCCATTGCCGAGGAGGGTGGCTTCGGGTTTCTCCTCACCGGAGTACTCCTCGACTTCGTCGTCACCCGCCGCAGCGCCGAGTGCCTGGTCGTTTAGCGACCCTGAGGTCCGCCGCGGACGCGTTGGGTGAGCCTCGGCAATGACGCGCCTAGCATCTGGGCGCATGATGGCGTCGCCGGCGATTGGTGCGAATCTTCGCGGTGTGGTCGACAGATGGGTGGCGGAGGAGAAGGCGTTTGAGGTGGTCTGCGCGGCGGCCGATGGTGGGCTGTTCGATGCGCCCCGGCTGGATGGCGGTCCGTTTGGCTCGGCCGTCTGGGCGGGTGGTCGGACCGGGACGGTCCACCTCCGACGGCGGTTGGAGGCGCTCGGTGTGCTGGTTGGCGACACTGGTGGCGGTCATCGCCTGGCTGCGGACTTCGAGCACCTGAACTCCGGCCAGTCGATCCAGTCGCTCTCCGACATCCTCGAGTTCGAGCGGCTTGTGCTGGCTCGTCTTCGCGATCCGACAGAGGGCGGAATGGCGGCCGCCGATGAACATGGTCAGTTGGTCGTGGCTCGGAATGCGGGCAAGATGGTTCCGCTGTTGCTGGCCGGCGTTAACGATGCGCTCGCCAAGATTCCCGGCTTGACCGCGGTCTGGTCCGCCGGTGGCCGGCATCTCGAGTTGGGTTGTGGGGTGGGCTGCCAGCTCCTGGGCGCGCTGGCCGCTCATCCGGCGCTGAGCGGTGTTGGTGTGGAGCTGAGTTCCTCGGTTGCCGCAGAGGCCCGGGCGCGAGCGGAGTTGCTCGGCGTCTCTGGGCGGGTGCAGATCCGCTGTGCCGACGCGGCGGAGTTTGCTGATGGGGAGGTGTTTGACGAGCTGGCGTAGGTCGCTGACGTGGTCTTCGATCGCGTAACCGAGCCTGGGCTTGTCGGAGAATCCGTGGCCGCGTAGATCGACGGCCAGGAACCGCCGGTCGGGCGCCAGCCGCTCGCCGAGGGCGGTCAGGCTGTAGGCGCTGCCGCCTGACCCGTGGATGCCCAGAACAGTTGGCTGCGACCCCGGCCATTCCACGACGTGCATGGTGATCTGGTCGAGGGAGACGAGGTCCTCGATGGGAAGGGTTGGTCCGCCCGGCGCTTCCGGCTCGTAGCGTTGTGCGATCGCGGGCCTGGGCTCGGCGTGGAGCTCGCGACGCACGACGTGTTGGTAGCGGTCGTAGGCGTCGGCCGCCGCGCCCGGGTCGGGGGCGGCCTCCAAGGCCTCGATGAGCAGCACGTGGCCTTCCTCGTGGTAGGGGTCAACGGCGATGAGACGAGCCAGCGCCCCGGTCGCTTGGTCGGCGCGCCCGTCGGCAATGGCCGCGCTTGCGAAGGCCTCGGTGGCCCGCCGGTACCAGCGGCGGAGTTGTTCCTGTTCGACGAACAGCCAGGTGTCGAAGCCGACGGAGGCAACCACCGCGAGCCCTTCACAAAGATCGCCGCGATACAACGCGAGAACGGAGAAGGCTTCGGCGGCGCGCGGGTTGTCGATCACGATCGCCGCGCCGGCACGAAAGGCTCCTACGTCGGTAGGCCCGACGTAAGCGACGTCGGCGGCGGTGGTCACGAGCTGCGGGGAGATCTCCGGGGGGAGGTGGCGGCGAAGGTAGCTGAGGTGCCAGCGCAGGGCACCGCGCTGGTCCTCGGCATCGGCGAAGAGCAGCACTGCCAGCGCCCGGCGGGCCACGGGCACGGTGTCGACGGCGACGCGGGCGAGGAGCGCTGCCGCCTTGGGCCGCAGCCGCAGCGGTGTCAGTCCCCTCGACGAGTCGACCGCGAGCGGCCCCAGAAGACGCAGCGCCGGGCTGTCTGCTCCTCGAGGATGCTCCGAAGGAACGACGGCGCCCACTCCGGCAACGATAGGGCGCCGGCCGGCGCGTCGGCCTGTTCAGAAGCGAGGGATGCCGAGCGACCGGGACTGCGAGCTACTCGTGCTCCCGGGGGCCCCGTGGCCATCAGCAAGCCTCGACGAGGGCGACCGTTCCACATCACCATTGTATTTGCCGGTCTGCTCTGGGTCCGAGGGCCGTGGCTCCCCGGAGCGCAGTCGCCGGCCTCGGTCAGGTTTCGAACTGCGACGCTCAGGTGACGAAGACACTGCTTCCCTCCTTCGTGAACAGCGGGATCTGCTCGACGGGGGCGGCAACGGAGACCCACGCTGGGCCAGCGCGGGTCACCCCGTCCCAGTGGTTCTGCCAGCGACCCGCCGGCAGGTAGACGCGACGCGAGGTCTGTCCCTTGGTCGCGACCGGGGCGACGAGCACGTCGTCGCCGAGGAGGTACTCATCACCAATCCCGTAGGTCGCACGGTCCCGGGGGAAGTCGACGAACAACGGCCGCAGGATAGGAACGCCGTTCTGGTGGGCGATGGCCGCGAAACGAAAGAGGTAGTCCTCGAGCCGGGCATGCAATCTCGTATAGGTGGCGAATAAGGCGAGCGTGCTGGCGTCGGTCGACGCCCCGACCGGTGCGGTCTCGTCGCCCAGCATGTCGCGCATGGTCGGCGACAGCGCTCCGAGCTCGACCCAGCGGGCCCACAGCTCACGTTCGGCGGGCGGGGTCTGGTGCTCCCAGAAGCCGCCGATGTCGGGTCCCACATAGGGCCACCCTGAGAGGCCCAGGCTGAGCATCGCCGACAGCACCGACGGCAACCCGACGGCTCTGTCCCAGCTGCGCACCTGATCGCCGGTAAAGCGCGCGTTGGTGTAGGGCTGGGAGCCCTCGAAGCCTGACCGGACGAAGAAAACGGCCGGGTCGCCGCGACGCGACCGGGCCACCTCGTCGACGGCACGGGCATAGAGCACCGGGTACTCGTTGTGCATGGTGGCTCCGGGTTGACCGTTGGCGTAGCGCCCGTCGGCTGGGGCGTCCTCGCCGAAGTCCTGCATGGCGCCGTCAAAGCCAACATCGACAATGGCGTGCCTGACTCGCGCCTGCCACCACCTCGTCGCGGCCTGGTTCGTGAAGTCGACATAGGCCCGCGTGTGCCAGGGCTGCACTGCGGGCGCCCCGTCGGGGCCGCCCACCAGGTACCCGGCGGCGGCGGCCTCGTCGTAGGCCGGCGTGCCCTGGTAGACGAACGGGTTGAGGTAGCCGAGCACTCTCAGGCCCCGGCGGTGCAGGACGGCAATCAACCCCGGCAGGTTTGGGTAGCTTCCGATCGGGAGAGGACCGTAGATCTTCCACGGCCACCCAAACCCTGACGGCTCATCGACGGCGTCATAGATCCACACGGCGTCGAGGGCCACCCCGCCCGCTTGAAGCCGGCTCAGGTCTTGTTGAATCTGTCGGGGACCGCCAACGAGGCTCTTCCAGACGCCGAACGCCCATCGGGGCGGCAGCGGCGGGTATCCAGTCAGCTCGGCGTGACGACGAAGCACATCGGCCGGATCGGGCCCGGCGATCAAATCGAGCCTCACGCGAGACCCGTCCATTCGTATCTCCATTCGGTCGTGGTGCGACCGGCCCAGATCGAGGGAGGCGCGACTGCTTGAGTCGAGCGCCAGGCCGTAGCCGCGACTGGACAGAACGAACGGGCTGACCGCGTAGCTTGTCGCCAGCCCCGGGCGCAGCGCTCGGCCCTCGGTCCAGCTGTCCACCCGCCTGCCCTGCTGATCCAAGCCATCGAACCGTTCTCCCAGGCCGTAGAGGTGTTCGCCGGCCGCCAGCGGCACAGTGAACCCGACCCTGGTTACTTGGGGGTCCGCTGAGGTGATCTCAACCGAGACGATGTTGGTATCGAGCGGTGACGGCCTGGCCGCGACCACGACTCCGGAGCCGTCGCGGCGGCGTCCCATTCGATCCCACACCGATGTGTGCGCCCGAACTGCGACCAACAGTCCGGCCGGTGTCGCTGCCGATGACACCAGCGGCGAGGGCGCGCAGGCGGGGAGCGAAACACACAGGACGCCAACGGCGATCAGCATCGACGCCACGTGGCGAGGACCCCAGCGACCTAGGAACGCTCTCATGCCCTCCAGCGTCCGCGTCAGCCGTGTGCACAACCGTGTGCGCCCGCCTACGACAATCTCCCGACCACTGCGACGGAGGTTGGAACTGCGACAAGGCGAGTCGCACGGCTGAGGTGTACCCGACAACCTCGCCGATACGCAGACAAAAGTCCGGGGTCAAGGGCCATGTTCGGACTGCGGCGGACCCCGAATTCCGATCTACACCATATTCGCGGGATCGTCAGAGTTCCAGCGGCTGATCTTCTCGCGGGGGTCTCCGGCATCCAGATTCAGTCGCCGCACCTAACTGGACCGCTAGTGTCAATGCGGGAACGCTTGGACCCTGGGAAGTGCGATGGCAAGGGCTGGCTCAATACTCGGAAACGCGGTCACGCGGCTTGAGGATCCGGCGCTGCTGACGGGCGCCGGCAAATTCGTCGACGACCTCGATTCGCCCGGCGCGGTCTCGGTCGCCTTCGTGCGGTCCTCGATGGCGCACGGCACGCTGCGCTCCGTGGATGTCGACGCGGTGAGGGCCATGTCCGGAGTGCTCGCCGTGTACCACGCCGCCGGCGACGATCTGGGGCTGGCGCCGTTCCAGTCCTTCCCCATGCTCTCGGCAGGCTTCAATCGGCCGGTGTTCGCCCGTGATCGTGTCCGCTTTGTCGGGGACATAGTGGCGGCGGTCGTAGCGGAGACCGGCTCCCAAGCCGTAGACGCCTCCGAGGCCATCGTGATCGAGATCGATCCGCTGCCGGTGGCCGTCACCCAGGCGGCCGCGCTCGCTCCCGAAGCTCCGTTGCTCTTTCCCGACGAAGGGACAAACGTGTGCTTCGGCACCGCGTTCGGAGCCGATGAGGACCCGCTCGAAGGGGCAGACGTCGTGGCCGAGGTATCGATGGTCAGCCAGCGCTTGGCCGGCGTGCCCATGGAGTCCAACGCGTGCCTCATGGTTCCCGGCGATCCGGCCGGGGGCATCACCTGCTGGATATCGCACCAGGCGCCCCACTCCGTGCAGCCCGTCTTGGCCGATGTCCTCGGGCTCGAGCCCGGCGCGGTGCGAGTCGTGTGCCCCTGGGTGGGCGGCGGCTTCGGCCCCAAGGCCGCGGTTTACGTCGAGTACTTGGTGGCCGCGGTGGCCGCCGTGCAGCTTGGAAAACCGGTGAAGTGGACCGAGACCCGCTCTGAGGACATGATGGCGCTCGTCCACGGCCGCGACTACGCCATGAACGCCAAGCTGGGTCTCACCAAGGACGGCAGGATCGTCGGGCTCGATGCCAGCGTCGTTGCGTCGGGCGGGGCCTATCCCGCCCTCGGAGCGGTGTTGCCGCTGCTCACGCAGATGATGGTGGTCGGCGTCTACGACATCGCCAAGGTGCGATTCCAGGGCACCACCGCTGTGACAAACACCACTCCTGTTGGCGCCTACCGAGGGGCCGGACGGCCTGAGGCCACGCAGCTGATCGAGCGGGTCATCGACGTGGCCGCCGACCAGCTGGGCATCGACCCGGCTGAGATCCGCCGCCGGAACTTCCTCGACCCGACCGCGTTCCCGCTGACCACCACCACCGGAGGTGCTTACGACTCGGGCGAGTACGCCAAGGCGCTCGACGCCGCTCTCGCCGCATCCGGATACGACGATCTGCGGGCGGAACAGGCTCGCCGCCGGGCCGCCGGCGACACCGTGCAGCTCGGGATCGGATTGTCGACATATGTCGAGGTGACCGCCCCGCTCGGCCTCCATACCGAGTACGGCGCGGTCGAGGTGCACGACGACGGCACCGCGTCGATGGCGGTCGGCACCAGCGTTCACGGCCAAGGCCACCACACCGCGTTCGCGATGGTGGCCAGCGACGTGCTTGGCATCCCGATGGACAAGATACGGCTCGTCAATTCCGATACCGCCACCGTCCCCCCGCGGGACGGGAACGATGGGCTCACGATCGCTGCAGACCGCAGGCAACGCCGTATTCGCTGCCTCCAAGGAGGTGCTCAGCCGGGCCCAGCAGATCGCCGCCCACCTGCTGGAGGCCAGCCCGGACGACATCGTCACCGGTGACGGTGGCGTTCACGTGGCCGGGGTACCCGATCGCGCCGTGTTGTGGGATGAGCTGGCCGTGGCCTCCCGTGACGCCAGCCGTCTGCCGGACGGGCTCGAGCCCGGCCCGCTGCGACACGAGGGCGACTTCGACGGCACTGGCTCCACCTTCCCCTTCGGCGCACACGTCTCGGTCGTAGAGGTGGACACGGAGACCGGCAAGGTGACGATGCGGCGTCATATTGCCGTCGACGACTGCGGGCGCATCCTGAACCCGCTTCTCGTTCGTGGCCAGCAGCACGGCGGCATCGCCCAAGGCGCGGCGCAGGCCCTGTTCGAGTGGGTGCAGTACGACGAGGACGGGAACCCGCTCACCACCAACCTCATGGACTACGCGATCCCGGCGGCCAGCGAGTTCCCGAGCTTCGAGGCCTCCAACACCGAGACCGACAGCCCGCTCAACCCCCTCGGGGCCAAGGGCATCGGAGAGTCGGGAACGATCGGGTCGACCCCGGCTATTCACAACGCCGTCGTTGACGCGGTGTCACACCTCGGGATCACCCACATCGACATGCCGTGCACCCCGGAGCGGGTCTGGCAAGCCATCCAGTCCGCCCGGGGAGCGCGGGCGAGTCGAACGTGTCGCGTGCATGACCCAGTGGTCTCAGCAGCCGTCCCCATTGGGAGGAGGATCCCTCGAAGGAGTCGAGGGATTCGCATCGGCTTCTCAGCGGAGATCGCACACGACGGCTGATGGGTCCCTGCGACTCGATCCGATCGACGGCGTCCGGTATCGCCTCACCCGGCCTGTAAGTCATGTTCATGGTCACTTGACCGAAGCTTTTCGGCCCGACTGGGGCATGACCGAGGCTCCCATTGCACAGGTGAATCTCACTGTCACCTTTCCCGGGAGGATCCGGGCGTGGGGCATTCACCGTCTCACCGTTGATCGGTTGTTCGCGGCGACCGGCTCACTCTGCATCGTCTGTTTCGATGGCAGACATGGGTCGCCGACCTTCGGCAGCGTGAATGAGTTCATGTTGGGGCAGCGGAATCAGGGTCTGGTCGTCATCCCTCCCGGCGTGTACCACGGATGGAAGAACATCGGTGAGGATGAGGCGGCGATCATCAGCATGCCCAGCCAACCGTACAACTACGACGATCCCGATCGCTGGGAGTTGCCGTGGGAGTCGGCTGCGGCGCGAGGGATCATTCCCTATCAGTGGCCAGACCACCGCACTTGATCGTTGTCCCCAGGTCGGAACAGCCGCGCGTCTCGGTAATCATCCCGAGTTCGTCCAGGACCGATCTGCTGCACGCCTGTCTGAGCTCACTGGCCCGATCCGGTCCCCGCCAGCTTCCGTACGAGACGGTCGTGGTGCTCAACGAGGCGAGCCAAGACGCGGCGGTGGAGCTGCGGGAATCGGTAAAGGGGTGCAGGTCCTGGGCTCGCCCGTCAATCTCGGTCTGGCCGGGGCAGGCAATCGCGGCCGCGATCGCTTCCGCTCGTTCGTGGCCGAGCGCAACCGCTTGCTGTTCATCCAGAAGTGGGGTACCAGTCTCGCAGAGTATGGGCCGTACGAGCCCACCTCGCCGGGCTCCGTCGAACAGGCCCTGGCGCGCGCTGAGTCTGTCGCCCAGACCTGTCGAGGCAACGCCATGACGGGTTTGGACCGGCCACGGGGGCGAGCCATGTTCGATCCGCTCCAACAGGAGCTCGATCACATCAACAAAAGCTTGGCGCTCCAGAAAGCCTATATCGCGCTGCTCTCAGTGACGCTCGACCAGGTGGAGCAGGACCGGGCTCGCTGGCAGAGCGCGACGCTGGCGTACTCGTACCTCTTGGGCACGACGATCCGGTTTTGCAGCGACGGCGAAGCCTTCCAAAATCAGGTGACTGGCCATCATGCGCCGGAGGCGTGGGGTGCCTGGATCGGGCACGATGCGCTCAAGATCCTGCTGCCCATCGTCAACGTCGACGGGGCCAGCGCTCCTTCGCGGCCGTTGACGATGGTGCTTGAGGCGGTGCATTTCCTCAATGGGGAAAGAGCCGTGTCGCCGATGCGGGTACTGATCAATGGCGAGACATTCCTGCAGATCGACGAGCACAGGGCCGGCCCGCAGCAGTACGCTCTGGCGCTCCCATCGACGATTGGCTCCTCGGGTCATCTCCTGATCGAAGTCGAGCCCGCCGGCGCGCGGTCTCCGGCAGAAATGGGTGGGAGCGACGACGAGCGGCCCTTGAGCATCGGCATGATCTCTCTGACGATCCACGAAACGCGTGAGGAGCCCGGTTTCCTGACAAATAGGTCAGAGGATGGCCAGTACTAGAGTGCAAGCTGATCATTGCTGGTCCGATGAGTCTCGTGCCTCCTCGTCGTCTCACCCTCCGAGAGTTGCCTTCTCAAGTCACCAGAGGAGACCCCATGACCTCGCCCGACTTGCCCGCTGGTGTTATCGCCGTCGCCGGTTGGTCGTGCTGCTGTGGATCATCGGCTTCGTGGTCATGAACGCGCTCGGTGGCGCCATCGGCAACGCCTACAGCGACAATTTCAGCGGTGGACATTCTGACTCCATCGCCGCCTTTGACCTGCTCAAGTCCCGCTTTCCCGCCCGGGCCGGTGACACGGCCGACATCGTGTTCACCTCGGCCAAAGGGGTAAACGACCCGGGGGTCCGCGCTCAGATGGAGGCCCTCTTCGCACAGGTGGGACCGGGCAAGGTGGCCCATGTGGTGACCCTCGACTCGCCGTATCAGACCCAAGGCCGGATTAGCCCAGACGGCACCATCGCCTACGCCACCGTGACGTTCGACAAACAGTCAGGTGATCTTCCGGCCAAGGCGGCCAAGCCGTTGATCGACGCCGCCAAGAGGGCGCAGACTCCCGATCTCCGCATTGAGCTCAGTGGTCAGGTCGTGGCCCGGGCGCTGCAGGCTCCGATGGGCGCGACCGAGGGGATCGGAGTTCTGGCCGCTATCGTGATCTTGTTCCTGGCGTTCGGATCTCTGCTAGCCATGAGCCTGCCGATCCTGGCGGCCATCTTCGGCGTGGGGATCGGCGCGGTGTTCGTGACGCTGCTCAGTCATGTGATCACCGTTCCCTCATTCGCACCGTATGTGGCCCTGATGATCGGGCTCGGGGTCGGCATCGACTACGCCTTGTTCATCGTGGTTCGGTACCGCACGGGCCTGCACGATGGGCTCAGTCCTGAGGACGCCAACGTGTTGGCCCTTTCCACCGCCGGCCGCGCCGTCCTCTTCGCCGGATGCACAGTCATCATCTCGCTGCTCGGCATGTTCATGATGGGTATCAGCTTCATCTACGGCCTGTCGCTCGGTGCCGTCCTCGCCGTGCTCATGACCATGCTCGCGTCTGTGACCCTCGTGCCGGCGATCATGGGATTCGCCGGGGCCAAGCTTGCAGCGAAGGAGAGCAAGCGCCGTCACCATCGCGACACGGTGGCGTTCCGCTGGAGCCGTCAGATCCAGAAGCGCCCCCGGCTCATGGCCGGGGTCAGCCTGGCGGTGCTTGTCGTTTTGGCGATCCCGATGTTCTCGATCCGCCTTGGTTCGGCCGACCAGGGCAACGACCCGTCGTCACTCACCACCCGACGGGCCTACGACCTGCTGGCCAAGGGGTTCGGGCCAGGCTTCAATGGGCCGATGCTGCTCGCCGCCGATCTCACGGGCAACACGACCAGCGATGCTGTCGCCCAATTCGCCGCCTCGCTCCGGAGCGATCCCGACCTTGCCTTCGTCGTGCCGCCGAGACTCAACCCGGCCGGAAATGCCGCCGTCGTGACGGTCATTCCAAGAGGCGCGCCTCAGGATCGGTCGACCGAGGGACTCGTGCACCGCCTGCGCTCCGAGATCAAGCAGCGCGGGCTGGCCATGCACGTTGGGAGCGTGACGGCAATCGCGATCGATGCCAGCGACCACGTCGGCGCTCGCCTGCCGTACATGGTGGTCGCCGTGATCCTGCTGTCGTTCCTGCTGCTGATGGCGGTGTTCCGCTCGGTGCTCGTCGCCGTGAAGGCCGGTATCATGAATCTGCTGTCGATCGGCGCCGCCTACGGGGTGATCGTCGCCATCTTCCAGTGGGGCTGGCTGCGCAACGTGGTCGGCATCGGTCGTCCCGGGCCGATCGAGTTCTGGGTGCCGATGCTGCTCTTCACCGTGCTGTTTGGCCTCTCAATGGACTACGAGGTCTTCCTGCTTTCGCGGGTCCGTGAGGAATACCTGCTTCATGGCGACAACGCCACCGCCGTGGCCGATGGCCTCGCCGCGACGGCAAGAGTGATCACGGCCGCGGCCGCCATCATGATCGCGGTGTTCATGTCGTTCGTCCTGGGGGACCTGCGGGTGATCAAACTCATGGGCCTCGGACTGGCCACCGCTATCTTCGTCGACGCATCCATCGTCCGGATGGTCCTCGTCCCGGCCACCATGGAGCTGCTGGGCAACGCCAACTGGTGGCTCCCCAAGTGGCTCGACCGTTTCCTCCCTCGCATCAGCGTCGAGGCGCCGCCAGACCTCCAGCCTGTGCCTGTCGCTGCCCTGGTCGGCGATCGGTAGTCGCCGTCGCCTAGGTACTAACTCGCCTGGTTGTCCTAACCGTCCGGCCAGCGGTTATCCCGCGGCCGCGCCACCGTCCGGTCGACAGCCGCGCTGGTTCCGCTCGTGGTGGCAGCGATGACGTTTTTCGTAGGTGTAGGTCGTCTGGTTGATCACCGAGTTGTCGAACTGGGCCGTCTGCGCCTGGGGCTGGAAGCCGTCGACGACCAAGAAGATGTCGGTGACCTTGTAGGTCCCGTACGTCGTTTGGGCGCTCGAGTAGGGGTCGTAGAAATGCCCACCAGGAAGTTGTGAATCGTCAAGGAGGTTGGTCGGGGCGGCCAAGTTGCCGGTATTCGACCAGACGTTGGGAGGACAGCCCGTGTAGTTGGGGGGTGGCCCGATGAGCGGGTCGTCGGCGCCCACGCAGACGAGCACCTTGCCTCCGATGTTGGCGGAGTCCTGGGGTCGCTCAGTCGTAAGGCCCGGGTGGAAGCCGATGACAGCCTTGAGATCTGCCCCGCTACGGGCGAGTTCGAGCACAAGCGTGCCGCCATGGCAGTAGCCGATCGCCGCGACCCTCGACGGGTTGGTCCTCGGCTGCGTTAGGAGGACGTCGAGACCGGCGCGAGTGATGGCTCGGGCGCGTTCCGGGTTGTCGGAAAGCATCGTCAGCCGGGCGTTGATTTCGGCGCGATCCTGCAGGGGCCTCCCGCCACGGTGATAGTCGAGCGCGAACGCCATGTATCCAAGCTCGGCGAAGCGCTCGGCTCGGCTCAGCTCAGCTGATAGTCGTCCAGGCCATTGCCCTCGTGGCCAATCAGGATGGCCGGTCTGATCCCCTCGCCCTCGGGGAGAGCAAGACGGCCGATCATCGTCGAACCGTCGACGTCATACGAGATGTCTGTCGTCGTCAACCATTCTTCCTCACACGGAGATATGCAACCCGTGAGTTGCACATTAGACAGCGTCCGGGCTCAGAGGTTCGGGACCGCGCAGACACAGAACTCGTTATCCTCCGGGTCGAGCAGGACGACGTACCGATCCTTGACGTCTTCGCGGACGAACCGAGCGCCGAGCTGGACCAGCCGGGCCACCTGGGCCTCCGGGTCGTCGCTGTAGAGGTCGAGATGCATCTGGTCGCGGGCGGTCACCAGCGAGTTGGCGACCTGGAGGGACATGTTCACCCGTTCGCCTCGGAGCACCCGGAAGTCGTCGCCAGGGTCACGGCTGCTCGGGGTGAGGCCCAGCGCCTGGGTCCAGAACTCGGTCATAGTCTCAAGGTCTGCGCAGTTGACGACGGTGCTTCCAATGCGAATGCCCATGCGCCCACTGTTGCACCGGCCGGGTCGAAGGGAGCTCTCTGAGCGCAGCCGCGCCGAAAGGGCCATACTGGGCTTGGTGGCGGAGAGAGAGCCCGGACGTCGCGTATTCGTCGAGGACTTCCGCGACAACGGCGCGTATCTGCGGGCTACGTGGCATGCCGATCGCAGCGTCGTGGTCCTCAGCCACTGGCAGGGGGACGTGTGCAGGGCGTCGACGGCCATCCCTGTGGCCGACGGTTCGAAGCTCATCGAGCTTCTCGTTTCCGCCCTTCACGATGCCGCATTGAAGGGAACCGCACCCACCCCCGTCGGGGGTCGGCCACCAAGCCTGCGTGACCGCCTTCGGGGGCTTCGTACGGACGCCCTCCGCAGCAAGGTCCGATCGGTCTACAGACGAGGCGCGTAGAGCGCGCAATACTCGGTGACGTAAAGGTTGCCGAGTACATCGCCGCGCTGCGAGTCGAAGGGCGGCTCCTCGCGGCCGCGGCCGCGTCGGCGGGCCTGGACGCGAAGGTGCCGAGCTGTCCGGGCTGGGTGGTGCGAGACCTGCTTCATCACCAGGGTGGCGTTCATCGCTGGGCCTCGGACCGAGCCCTGGGACGTCGACCTCGACGAGGTGGTGAAATCGTGGCCATCGGACGCCGAGGTGGTCGAATGGTTTGAGCAGGGCCATGCCGCATTGGTAGCTGCGCTCTCGAAAGCGGATCCAGATGTGGCGTGCTGGACCTTCCTGCGGGCGCCGTCGCCGCTGGCCATGTGGGCGCGCCGCCAGGCTCACGAGACCGCTGTACATCGCGTCGATGCCGAGCTGGCGGCTGGCGGACCGCTATCAGCGCTCTCTCCGCCGTTCGCCGCGGATGGGATCGACGAGCTGCTGTCGTGCTTCATCACCCGAGGCCGGGGAGGTCTCCAGGCGGACCCCCGTCGATCCTTTCGCGTGCAATGCATCGACACGGCCGCGGCCTGGCTGGTGACAATCGGTGCCGACCGGGTCGAGACCGCCGGGGGCACGGCAGGACCGCCCGGCACCGCTGAGTGCGAGGTCACCGGGCGGGCGGCTGATCTCTACCTGGCGTTGTGGAGCCGTCAGACGACAGCCGGGTTGGAGGTGGAAGGAGACGGTCAGGTTCTTGAGTTGTTCCTGGACCGGGTGCACGTCCGCTGGTCGTAACGGTGGGAGGATTCCTTATGGCATTGCATCCAAGCAGGTCAGGCCCGCCGCGGAACCGGCATCGCCCTAACGCGTTCCTGGTCGATGCCAATCCAAGTGTCACATCGAATGTGGCAGCTCCTTGCGATCGCCTCGAGGAATTGCCGGTCCCGCCGGATGTCGCCTATCAGTTGATCCACGACGAACTTCTGCTCGATGGCAACGCCAGGCTGAACCTGGCCACGTTCGTTACCACGTGGATGGAGCCCCAGGCCGGCCGATTGATGGCCGAGTGCGTAGACAAAAACATGATCGACAAGGATGAATACCCGCAGACCGCGGAGCTTGAGGGTCGTTGTGTGCGGATCCTGGCGGACCTGTGGCATGCGCCCGACACGCAGGCGGCGATCGGCTGCTCCACGACGGGATCTAGCGAAGCCTGCATGCTGGCGGGGCTGGCACTCAAGCGGCGGTGGAGTCGGGCTCGAGGTTCCGGTCGCAACGAGCGACCGAACCTGGTGATGGGAGCCAATGTCCAGGTCTGCTGGGAGAAGTTCTGCAACTACTGGGAGGTGGACGCGCGGGTCGTCCCGATGGAGGGGGAGCGGTTCCACCTCACGGCGTCCGAAGCGGTCTCGTCCTGCGACGAGAACACGATCGGCGTGGTCACCATTTTCGGCTCAACCTTTGACGGGAGCTTTGAACCGGTCGCCGACATCGTGTCCGCCCTGGACGACCTTCAAGAGCGAACCGGTCTCGATATCCCGGTCCATGTGGACGGGGCCTCGGGTGCCATGATTGCTCCTTTCCTTGATCCGGACATCGAGTGGGACTTCGGGCTGACGCGCGTCGCGTCCATCAACACCTCCGGACACAAGTATGGGCTCGTCTATCCGGGCGTCGGATGGGTGATCTGGCGCGACCATGACGCGCTGCCCGAGGAACTGGTGTTCAAGGTGAACTATCTCGGCGGCGAGATGCCCACATTCGCATTGAACTTCTCCCGACCCGGCGCCGAGGTGGTGGCCCAGTACTACACGTTCCTGCGTCTCGGCTGGGAGGGATTCAAGGCTGTCCAGCAGGCTTCGCGAGACGTGGCAATGGGCCTGGCGTCCGGCATCGAAGAACTCGGGCCATTCCGCTTGCTCACCAAGGGGGACGAGCTTCCGGTCTTCGCCTTCACCACCGCCGAGGACGCATCCTTCAGCGTGTTCGACGTCTCCCGCCGGCTCAAGGAGCGCGGTTGGCTGGTTCCGGCGTACACGTTTCCGGCGAACCGGGAGGACCTGGCCGTGTTGCGCGTCGTCTGCCGCAATGGGTTCACTCAGGACCTGGCCGGCATGTTCTTGCGCGATCTGCGAGCCGCGCTGCCCGAGTTGGAAGGAAGGTCGTCGCCCACGGCGGCCGCCCCGGCGGTCGCGTTCCATCATTAAGGACACTCACCGCTGTGGCGGACGGGAGTGGTGGTCGAAGAAGTCGAGGATCGCGGTCGTCGCGTCGAGGTGACGGCCGGTGTCGGAGTCGCCGGGGTCGCCGGCGGCAACAGCGCCGCCGGACCAGTGGTGCGTTCCGCCGATGATGGTGTCCAGCACGACATCGGCCCCGTCGACGCAAGTCGAGTAGCGGACGCGGTCAACGCCGGCCATGGGCTGATCCTTCAACGGCGCGTTGTTGCAGTGGTAACGGGTGACGTAGGCCTGGATCGTGCCGGTGGCGGCGGGAATGACGATGGTCGAACCCGCGACCTTGCCGCCGGCGTATGGCACCTGCGGATCGGCGGTCCCGGCGATGGCAAGGGCAGCCCGTGCGACACCATCGGGACAGGTCGACGGCACCGTGGCCGACACCATCGCGACCGCGGCGAAAACGTATGGCGGCTTGCAAATGAGGAAGCCGACGAACGCGCTGCCGTTGGAGTGGCCGGCAGCGTAAACGCGCTGAGGGTCGATACACAGCCGAGCCGCGAGGTCGGCTACTAGGGCATGGACGAACCCGTAGTCATCGGCCCGATTGGGAGCGCTGAATTCGTTCCATTCGGGTGGGTCTGAAGACGGCGTCACCACGACATACCCCGGTTCGCCCCCTTCGCGCCCATGCCGGTGTTGGCCTCCTGAGCCGGCCCGTTCGAAGCGAAGCCGTGGAAGTCGAAGACGAGCGGGTACGCCGACCGTCCGTCGTAGCGGGGTGGAAGCGCCAGCAGGTAGGTACGCGCCTCGCCACCGAAGGCGAGAGTTTGAGGTCCATTCGAAGGGGCGCGGCGCGGAGGACTGCAGGCGGCCGGCGCGGTAGTGGTCGTCACGGCCCGGGCCGAGGTGGTAGTCGGGCGGGCGGTCGTGGAGCCGTGGCTGCTGCACCCGGCCATCGCGCCCACGACGGCGACCAGCCGCAACGTCCGACACCAGTGCCGACCCGGGCCGCATCCGCCATTCACGCGGGGTGTCTACCACCGGCCGCAGGGCAAAAGGAATGTGGCTAGAACGCTTGAAACTCATCGAGACCACGGCCCCACCGACATGGACAACCGGGCCCTGTCTGCAGCCACCACCACCACCACCACCAAATCCACAACGGCCGCTTCGGCCTGGCCCGCGCCCCCGACGGCACCCTCAACTTCACCCGCCCCGACCACACCCCCCTCACCGCCCCCACTATCGGCAACCTCCGCCAGTAGTCAAGTCGCGGCGGCGAGTTCCCTCAGTCGCTTCTGGATGAATCGCAGTTCCGGTTGGGATGGTTCGAGTTGAAGGGCCATGCGATACGCGTCCGCGGCCTCTTCCGTCCGGTCGAGCCGGCGCAGCAGCTCGGCGCGGGCGACGTGGAGTTGGGGCCAGCGCTCAAGCTGGGGATGGTGACCGACGGCGTCGAGGATGACCAGGCCGGCCGCCGGCCCTTCGGCCATTGCGACTGCGACGGCCCGGTTTGCCTCGAAGACGGCGCTGGGCTCGTAGCGCATGAGTTCGCTGTAGAGAATCGCGATCTGCCGCCAGTCCGTGTCGTCCGCGGTCGGTGCGCCCGAGTGGCACGCGGCGATGGCGGCCTGAAGCTGGTACGGGCCCGGCGGACCCACCCGCAGGGCCCGATCGAGGATCGCGTCGCCTTCGGCGATGAGCTCCCGATTCCAGCGGCGGCGGTCCTGGTCCTCGAGCACGACCAGCTCACCGCGCTCGTCGGTGCGCGCCGCCCGTCGGGCGTCGGTCAACAAGAGGAGAGCGAGCAACCCGGACACCTCTGGCTCGTCGGGAAGTAGAGCCGCGAGGGCGCGGGCCAGATCGATGGCCGTGTCGCACAGCTCCCCCCGAATCAACACGTCGCCGCGACTGGCCATATGTCCTTCGGTGAAAACGAGATAAACGACCCTGAGCACCGCCGGCAGGCGGTCGACCAGCTCGTTGGGACGCGGCATCCGAAAAGGAATGACCGCGTCCCGGATCTTGGCCTTGGCCCGCGTCAGGCGTTTCGCCATCGTCGGCTCCGACACCAGGAAGGCGGCGGCGATGTCGGCCGTCGACAGTCCGCACACTGCCCGCAGGGTCAGCGGCACCCGCACGGCCGCGTCGAGCGCCGGGTGGCAGCACAAGAAAATGAGGCTGAGATCGTCATCGCGGCCGCCGCCATCCCCGGGCGGCAGTGGTTCGGCCAGTTCGCGCATCGCGGCAACCTCCTTGTCTGTCCTCCTTCCCTCCCGGCGCACGCGGTCGATGGCCTTGTGGCGAGCAACGCCGACGAGCCATCCGTAGGGGTTCTCTGGCACTCCCCGCGTCGGCCATTGCTCGAGTGCAGCGGCGCAGGCTTCCTGTACGGCGTCCTCGGCCGCGCCGAGGTCACTGAGCAGTCGGGTGACGCTCGCGACCGCGCTCCACCAGTGCTGGTGCAGCGATGCCTCGATGGGGTTGATCAGCTGGGGACCTCCACCGCTATGACTGGCCGAACCTCAACCGACGCCTGTGCGGCGGCGGGGATGGTCGCCGCCCATCGCAGCGCTTCATCGAGATCGGCGCACTCCACGATCGTGTAACCGCCCAGGTGTTCTTTGATCTCGGCGGCAGGGCCGTCGGTGAGCAGGACCTCCCCATCGCGGACCCGCACCGTCGTCGACGCCGACAGCGGATGCAGCGGTGCGGAGTCTCGCAGTACTCCGGCCGCAATCATGGCGTCGTTCGCCGTCCGGTACGCCTTGTACAGCTCGGCGGCCGCGGCCGTTCCGGGCTCGGGCAGCGCGTCTTCCGTCGTGTTCAGCAGAAACAGGTATTTCACGAAGATCTCCTCCTGGTGGGCCGGTCCGTTGCCAGCATCACGTAGTCATCGAACGACACCGGGACAAATGGACGGCATCGCGTCGGTCAGAACAAATGAATGGCATCGAGGACCGTGGCGGCGAACTCTTCGTCTCCATCAATGCCGACCTGGCGCTCCCGCCACGGCCGGCGTCGTCGCCCACACGATGAACTCTGAAGCTGTGGAGGTGACGGTCGCGGCCGGGGCGCCGGCTGCCGCCCTGCCTTCGACGACGGTTGCTTGGCCATCGTCGTTGGCGGGCACAATCGTCCAGTCGCCGCCGCCCGGTCCGTCGAGGTGCACGGCGATCGGCTTGGTGAGTGCGGCGCCCAATTCAACGGGGGACATCTGCGGCAGCCCGGCGATGAGCCACTCCATCGTCGCCGCCAGCCGGAGCTCATCCGAGGGCGGTGCCGGGCGGTCGATCGGAGGCGACGGCCTCGACGGCCTTGGCGATCACGTCTTCGTAGTCGGCCAGGACTTGCTCGGGTGTCCAGTCGCGGTGAGCCTCCGCCTGAGCGGCCTGCGTCGCCTCGAGGTCGCCAGGCACGCCCGGCGGAAGGGTCGAGGGATCAACGACGGTTCGGCACACGTTCGCCATATGGGCGATGACGTCTTGCACCCGCCACCCCGCACAGTCGCTCGGCATGGCCCACTCGTCGGGGCTCAGGCTCCGCGCCACTATCAAAACCTCGTCCCGATCGGCACGAAACGCCTCAACGCCTCGTTCGCCCATGAGCGGAGCCTACGACGTCGGCGCGCCTCAGATCCCGAAAAGACCCCGCACGTAGGCCGCTTGTCCAACGTGCTGCAGGCAGTCGTCGGCGATGCTCACCAGTCGCACGCCGAGTGTGACGGGAGGATCCCACCTCTGGTCGACGACGCGGTCGAGATCCGGTGGCGTGAGGTCACTCAGCATCTCCCGAGTGCGCCGGTCCACGGCGTCCAGGTACTCCAGGAGCACCTCGGGCCGGTCCGGCTGGACGGTCACCACGTCCTCGGAAGAGTGGCCATAGCCGGTGTTCGACGGGACTGGGTCGAGCCCGAATTGGCGAGCCCAGTCGCCGCTGACCCAGAACTGGTCCGTGTCGAGGAGTTCGGCGACGTGGTGGTCCTGCACCCGAGTGAGGTGCCACACCAGCCACGCGATGGTGTTCGCGCCCGGTGCCGGTTGCTCGGTGAGTCGGGCAAGGTCGACACCGTCAACCGCATCTCGCGCCAACGGTGGAATACGGCCGTAGAGTTCGAGGAGCACTGCAGTGAGGTCCATATCCCCATTCCAGCACGCATGCGCATCAGCGACGAACAACGACGAGCACGCCTGGCCGTCCGCCATCACCTCGCCCCGGCGGCCCGCGCCGCCGACGTGGTGACGGTCGCCGGCGACCTGGTGGGATTGCACAGCTCGGATCCGGCCACCGTCTTTCTGTCGGCGGCGGCACGCGTGAAGAGGCGCGATGTCGCCATCGAATCATTGGAAAGGGCGCTCTATGACGAGCGTTCCCTGGTTCGCACCCTGTGTATGCGACGGACGATGTTCGTCGTGCCTGTCGACGTTGTGCCGATTGTTCAAGCCGCGTGCACGGATCCGCTCGTGCCCGGCGAGCGCAAGCGGCTCGTCCGGATGATTGAGGAGAACAGCATCGCCGGCGATGGCTCGGCCTGGCTGCGTGAGCTCGAGGCCAGGACGCTCGCCGAGCTGAGAGCACGCGGCGAAGCCACTGGTGCCGAGCTGTCGAAGTCGGTTCCCGGCCTTGAGCAGCAAATCTCGTTCGGCGAAGGAAGGAAGTGGGCCGGCAAGGTCGGTGTGTCGACCCGGATCCTATTCTTGCTGTCGACCGAGCAGCTCGTCGCACGCGGCCGACCGAAAGGCTCGTGGACAAGCAGCCAGTATCGGTGGTCGCCGATGGAGACGTGGCTACTCGGCGGGGTTCCCTCCATGCCCGCCGATCTGGCACGCGCCGAACTCGTTCGCCGATGGCTGGCCGCGTTCGGCCCAGGTACGACCGCCGATGTGAAGTGGTGGACGGGATGGACCGTCGCGCATACCAAGGCGGCGCTGGCCGCGGTGGGCGCGGTCGAGGTTCAACTCGAGGAGGCGACGGGCTGGGTCCTGCCGGGTGACGACGGCCCGACGCGGACACCGAAACCCTGGATCGCGTTGCTGCCCGCACTGGACGCGACGACCATGGGGTGGGCGCAGCGGGGCTGGTATCTCGGTGACTACGGCAACCTGTTGTTCGACCGCAACGGTAACGCCGGCCCGACGGTGTGGGTCGACGGCCGCATCGTCGGAGCCTGGGCGCAAAGGCGGAGCGGAGAGGTCGTGTTCCAGCTGCTGGCGGATGTCGGGCACGAAGCCCGGGCTGCCACGGAGCGGGCCGCCGCGGAGCTCACGGCGTGGCTGGGGGACGTGCGGGTCACCCCTCGCTTTCCGACCCCGTTGCAGAAGGAGCTGTGCCGCGGCGTAGCGTGATCCATATGACGACGACGGCAGAGCGGTTACAGGCGGCTCGGGTCAAGATCGAGGGTGCCCGCGACGCGGTACGCGGCGATGAAGGCGCGTCACCGGTGCTCGTGGCAGTGGTGAACGAGTTCGCTCAGAAAGCCCAGAAGGCGGCCGAGACCGCCGACGAGCGGGTGGCGGTGATCGAACTCGAGCAGGCCGGTGACAGCGCCAAGGCCGCCGCCGAAGCCGATCCCGGAGTGTCGCCCGCCGCCCGCGATGCGGTCCTCGAGGCCCACCTGGCTATCTGTATCGCGAAGAGCAAGCTCTAACTCAGTCGGCGTGGAAGGCGGCCAGTCGATCGGCTTCTTCCCGCACCTCCCGTTGCGTCACCTTGCTGAGCGGTCGGAACGGCTCCACGAGGATCTTGCGCTTGTCGTACCGCCACGACCCCGCGACGGCGCCGTCCACGAGAAATGTCGACATTGACTGCGGGTTCTTCGTCTGGAAAACGACGGGCCGGAACTCCTCGGGCAGGATCGCCTTGCGGCGGGCGTGGACCAGCAGGCTCGCATCCCACACCGAGAGGAGGCGGACGGGGGCGACGGTGTCTTCCGGGGGGAGCAGGCCATTGGGGATGTCGACCAGCAGCTGGCCAGACTCGTCCCGGAAGCGTCGGAGCGAAAGCCGGTCGAGCACGCCGGTCACCTCCCGCACCGGCAATCCGGCCCAGGTGGCGAGGTCGTTTGGACGGGCCGGACCGAAGCCGCCCAAGTAGCGCCGAATTAGGATCTCGGCCGCGTCCGCGACCTCGATGCGAGGCGGGCCGATCCACCGTTCGGCCGTGTCGAAGAGATCGGCTCGGCGCCGCTCCCACGTCCCCGACGGTGGCACCCGCACGAGGTCCACCCACAATCCCACTCCGGAGGCGTGCGTCTTGCCCAGCAGATCCTCGATCTCGACGCGCTTGGCCGGACCCTCGTCGAGCCGTTGCCGCAGGCGCTCGGCCGACTCGCTGAGCCCGGCTGCGGTCGGGCGCGCCGCCGCCGCTTGGGCCCGCAGCCACCATGTCCTGCGGGCGTCCCGGATGGGCAGGACGAACGACCAATAGTCGCCCGCCGAGACCAGATGAATGGTGACCCGCATGAGTGTTCCCTGGACAAGGGTGCGCTGCTCGAGCGCCCGGGTCAGGTCGTCGCGTTCGAAGCCCGCCAGCCGCGACCACAGGCCCACGTACATGGCCGGCGCGTACTGGGCCTGGAGGCCACTCATCCTTTCGAGCACGTCGGGCAGCGTCGTGCGGGCCCGCTCCAACAAGAGCTGCCGACCGAGAAGAGCTCGGTTCAGTTCGCGCTGATTGAGTACTCGCTCGTCGGACACGAGGCGACCATACGCCGCACGTGGGCGGTAGCGTCCCGAGGGTGACCACAACTGCCGCGTACGGCTCCTGGCGCTCGCCGATCACCGCTGACGTCCTGGTCGAACGAGTCGTCGGCCTGAGCTATCCGGTCGTGTCCGGGAAGTCGCTCTACTGGGCGGAGAGCCGGCCGGCCGAGGGCGGTCGCTACGCACTCGTGCGCCGGTCGGCGGAGGGCACGACCGGCGAGGTGTTTCGCGACAAGTTCTCGGCGCGCACTCTGGTTCACGAGTACGGCGGTCTCTGCTACGCGGTCCACGGCGAGACCGTGTATTTCTCCAACTTCTCGGACCAGCGGATCTACCGAGTCGATGCCGAGGCAGCCCCGGTCCCGATCACGGCCGAGCCGCCGAGCCCGGCTGCTCACCGCTATGCCGATCCGGTGGTGAGCCCCGATGGGGCAAGGGTGATCTGCGTGCGCGAGCGTCATCTGCGAGCCGAGGTGGTCAACGAGTTGGTGGCGGTGCCCGGCGACGGTTCGTCCGAGCCGCACCTGCTGGCGGGCGGACACGATTTCTTCTCGGCGCCGTGCCTGAGCGCCGATGGCAGCCGGATGGCGTGGCTGAGTTGGGATCAACCTCGGATGCCCTGGGACGGTACGGAGCTCTGGGAAGCCGATGTCCGCCCGGGATTCATGCTCAGCGAGCCCCGGCTCGTCGGCGGCGGGCCGGAGGAGTCGATCTCCCAGCCGCGCTACTCGCCCGATGGTCGCCTTCACTACATTTCCGACCGAAGCGGGTGGTGGAACCTCTATCGGGACGATGGTGGGCCGGGCCAGCCGTTGGACGTTCGGGCGGCGGAGTTCACCGGTCCCGATTGGGTATTTGGCCAGTCGTCCTACACCTTCCTGGCGGATGGGTCGCTGGTCGCCACCTGGTCGGAGGACGGGCTTGACCACCTCGGCGTCTTGGCGCCCGACGCAGCCGCCTTTACGTTGGTCGCGACTCCGTATACCGAGCTGGCCGGACTCAAACCGTATGGCTCGGGCATCGTCGCCATCGGCGGATCCGCCGTCGACGCACCCGCGGTGGTTGAGATCGGCCTGGCGGACGGCCGCCACCACGTGGTCAAAGCCAGCCGCGACAGCGTCGTCGATCGGGGCTACCTGTCGGTCCCCAAGCCCATCGAGTTCCCCACCGAAGGAGGGTTGACCGCTCATGCCCTCTACTACGCGCCGACCAACACTGACTACGACGCGCCGTCCGATCAGCGACCGCCGCTTCTTGTCGCCAGCCACGGGGGACCCACCTCGGCCGCGTCCTCGGTATTGAGCTACGCCATCCAGTTCTGGACCAGCCGCGGCTTCGCCGTGGTGGATGTGAACTACGGCGGGAGCGCGGGTTACGGCCGGGCCTACCGGGAGCGGCTGAAAGGGAACTGGGGCATCGTCGATGTCGACGACTGCGTTAACGCGGCTCGCTGGCTGGCTGACCGCGGTGATGTCGACCGGGACCGGATGGCGATCCGAGGCGGCAGCGCAGGTGGCTACACGACCCTGTGCGCAGTGACTTTCCGCGCCGTGTTCGCGGCGGGTGCGAGCTTCTACGGAGTCGCCGACGCTGGTGCCCTCGCCCGCGACACCCACAAGTTTGAGGCCCGCTATCTCGACGGTCTCATCGGGCCCTGGCCGGAAGCAGAGAGCATCTATGAGGAGCGATCGCCGATCTTCCACACCGACCAGCTGCGCACACCGCTGATCCTGTTCCAAGGCCTCGAGGACAAGGTGGTGCCGCCGGACCAGGCGGAGATGATGGCCAAGGCGCTTCTGGACAAGGGCGTGCCCTTTGCCCACATCGCCTACGAGGGCGAGCAGCACGGGTTCCGCCAAGCCAAGAACATCAAGCGGACAGCGGAGGCGGAGCTGGCGTTTTACGGCCGCGTCCTGGGATTTGAGCCGGCGGACGAGATCGAGCCGATAGAGATCTACAACGAGGACGCCCTGCCGGCGCGCGAGGGATAGCCGCAGGGGCTGCTGGCCTGGTTGGCGCAGACGGCCGGGTGGCGGCGTCTACGGGACGCGCCAGCGGCCGCGAGGAAGTATCCCCTCAGATCCGGATACCTTGGAGTGAGATGATCGAGCCGTCCGAATCGCGTATCCGCATCGTCATCGCGGATGATGAGCCGCACTTCCGGCACGGGCTCCGTCACGTCCTGGAAAGCGGTGCCGCCCACTTCGACGTCGTCGGCGAGGCCAGCAGTGGACGTGAAGCGGTGGAACAGGTTCGTCGCCTGGCTCCGGACGTGGTCATCCTGGACATCCGGATGCCGGACGGCGATGGCATCGGCGCAGCACAAACCCTCGCCGGGCTCACGCCCCCGACCCGCATCCTGATGCTGACCGTCAGCGACAGCTCGGAGGACGTCAAGCTGGCCGCCAAAGCCGGCGCCTCGGGATATCTCCTCAAGGAGGCCTCGCTGGAGGAGGTCATCGAAGCGGTGCTGTCGTTGGCCCACGGAGGAAGCTGGCCAGCCGACGAGGAGTAAGGGCTAGCTGGAATACTGGTGGCGTGTCACACGCCGACCTCCTGCTCTTACCTCGGATCGGGGTCGGCTTCGTGCTCGCCTATATCTTCGGTTTCGAGCGGGAGCTGCGCGGTTCGGCGGCCGGTGACCGAACATTCGCGCTCGTCGGGGCGTCAGCGGCGGCCATCACCGCGGTGGCGTTCCGCACGTCACCGCAGGCCATCGCCGGTGTGGTGACCGGTCTCGGCTTCATTGGAGGCGGGGTCATTTACCGGGGTGGCGGCGGGCTGATCCGGGGCATCACGACCGCGGCCACCATTTTTGCCTCAGCCGCCATCGGGATCGTCGTCGGATCCGGCCACATCCTCCTCGGAACGTTGACGGCGGGCGGCCTCCTGCTCACCCTGGAGTTGCAACACATCCCGTTTCTTCGGTGGTTCGACGCCGGCAACTATAAGGATCGTTTTCAGCTGGACCGAGATGCTCGAGCGCCGCTAGCCAGCACCACCAGCCCGCACGGCGAGGCGCCTGGCGAAGCCTTTGACGATAAAGCTGAGCATGGCCCGCAAGGCTCGTCCGGTTCCGGGTATAGCGGGCTCGAACGTCCCTGACCACTCGATCCGGGTGCCACCGTCCTGCGGGGTGAGGTCGACGTCGGCCTGATAGTGCCGGACCGGCAGTCCGGAGAGCATCGTGTAGGCGAGATGGCGGCCGGGCTCGAACGTGACGATCTGTTCCCGGCTGATGAAGGGCGCGAGCCCCATGCGGCGGATGGCCCCGACACCGGGCGGCGGCTCGGCTTGGTCTCCCGTCTCCCACGCCGATCGGGGGACGAAGGGACCGGCCCAATCAGCCCAGTGGGCACCGTCGGCTAGGTGGGCGAACACGTCGCCGGGTTCGGCGGCGGAGTGCACCACGACCTGGAACGACTCGCTCCGGCTCACTGGTGTGAGCGCAGCTGATCCACATAGGTGTCGGTCCCGGGCACGGTGGGGATGAACGGCGCCACCAGCTCCACCCGCCCAAGGCCGCGGTCGGCCACCGGCGATGCCAGGTGGCTGAACGTTGCGTCCCAGGCCTCTCGGGGGTCGGCTTCGAGAAACCAAAGCAGCGTGACCCGGCGATCTCCTCCCGGCACATCCTGAACGTAGGTCGCGCCGGGGGGCAGCGGGAACGGCTGGAACAGTACGCATTGCGCCGCCGCCGATCCAACCAGCACCTCAGGTACGTGGACATCTTGCAGCCATCGAAGCAGTTTCTCCTTTGACTCGGAGGTGGTGCTGTCGATGACTTCGAGTACCAGGCCGCGGTAGGGGTAGTCGAGGGCATGGATCTCACGCGGCCCGCCGTCGCCGTCCCGGTATACAGCACCCACATGGTCGGAGAAAGCCGTGAACACATGGGTCCGCTCCTGGAACACGCGCCCGTCGGGGAGCAGCCGGGCGTTGGTCGCTACCGTCCAGCGGACGTGGTCGCGATAGCGCCCGGCCGTGATCCAGTACACGGTGAGGTAGCAGCCGGTCGACACCGGATCGGCGATGGCGGAGTCCTTTGGGTAGCGCAGGGCCTGCAGGTCGGCGGTGGCCACCCAGCGGCGCCCGGCGAACATCCACGGCATGGCCATGGCGCCGGCGTAGAAGTGGTCGTCCTCGTACCACCGGTTGTAGGTGTGCTCGTGGCCCGGGTGAGGCTCCACCATGGTGATCAGGGCGGCGCCGATGGCGACGTCGTACGGGCCCTCGGCGGGAAGGGTCGAGTAGGGACTCCGCGGGCGGGGCTCGGTCATGGATGGACCTTAAGGGAGGCGTCTGCATCGCGGTGCACGCCGCGGAGCCCGGCCCACGCCAACTCGGCTATCCGGCGGGCGAGCACGATCGGGTCGGCGTCGGGACCGACGGGCGCGCCGAGCTGGCGGCCGGCCGCCCGCTGGGCCACCCAGCGCCGGCTGGTGCTCTCGGCCAGACCAACGATGCCGTGGGCGAGGAACAGACGGTGTTCATCGTCGAGGTCGGCCTCGACGAGGACGGCCACGGCTTCGGCGATGGTGTCCTCCACCCGGCGCACCGCCTCGGCGAACTCCTCGTCGCGCCGAGCCCCGCTGCCGAACAGCAGCCGGAACGCGCTCTCCCGGCCGGCGACGAATTGGTAGTAGGCGGTGAAGCCGGCTTCGACCTGCTGACGCGGTCCGACCGCGGCCGCGACGGCGGCGGTGATCTCCTCGAGCAACTGGTTGCCGACGTCCTCGAGAAGCTCGAGGTACAGCGAGCGTTTTGAGCCGAAATGTTGGTAAAGAACGGGTTTGGTGACTCCAGCCGTCACGGCCACCTGGTCCATCGAGGTCCCGTGGTATCCCTCCGCCGCGAACACCTCGAGCGCGACGTCGAGCAGTTGCCGGCGACGGCGGGCGGCGGGGAGGCGGACAACCACGACGCACACGCTACCGGGCACCTCACCCGGCGTGCCGAACCGATCATTCTGCGCGAACCGGTGGCTTGACGGGACTTTCTCCAAAAAGAAGAGAAGGAAGAGGGCCTTGTGTGCCGAAGACTGATGACGTGGGCCCGGAGAAAGCCGCACCGCCGAAGGATTCGACCAGGCCGCCGCAGCCGTCGCGGCCCGCTCCCGCCCGTCGTCCGGGTCTGGGGATGATCGCGACGCGGGCGCGCCGGCGGCGCTTCCGCCGCACGGAGCCGCCCAGCTGGTGACCGCTGGGGTGGGACCCGGCGGTCACGCGATGAGCGCTTGCGCGAAGAGCCGACGGTTCAGTAGGCGATGACCGAGCGGGCCACCTCGCCGGTCTTCATGGCGTCGAAGGCTTCGTTCACCTGCTCGATGCTGATGGTGCGCGAGATCAGCTCGTCCAGCTTGAGCTCGCCCTTTTTGTAGAGGTCGACCAATTTGGGCACGTCGCGGCGTACGTCCGATGACCCGTACCAGCAGCCCTTGATGGTCTTCTCGGCGAGAACCATCCCGAAGAAGGCGGGCAGGTTGACCATGGCGTCCATTTTCGGCACCCCGACCAGGATGGCCTGGCCGCCTCTGCGGACCATGGTGATCGTCTGGTCGATCGTCTGCTGCAGACCGATGACCTCGAAGGCGACGTCGGCCCCGCGCTGTTCCGTCATGCTCATCACCTGAGAGACCGGGTCGCCCTGGGAGGCGTTCACGGTGGCGGTGGCGCCGAACTCCTTGGCCATCTGCAGCTTGATCTCGTTCATGTCGATGGCGATGATCTCGCCGGCCCCCGCGATCCGTGCGCCCTGGATGACGTTCAGACCGACGCCGCCGCAGCCCACGACGGCCACGACGTCGCCCTTGCGGATGCTGGCCGTGTTGAGGGCTGCTCCCGTTCCGGTAAGCACGCCACAGCCGATCAGGGCGGCCACCTTCATGTCGAGATCCGAGGGGATTTTGACGGCCCCGATGGCCGGGACGATTGTGACTTCGGAGAACGTCCCGGATGCCGCCATCTGGTAGAGCGGGCCGCCCTGGGAGGTGAACCGGGTAGTGCCGTCGAGCAGGCCGCCGCTCATCAGCGCCATGTTGGCCACCTCGCAGAGCTGCGGCTGGCCCCGCTTGCAGAAGAAGCACTCTCCGCATTGCGGCACCCACGAGATGACGACGTGGTCTCCGGGGGCCAGCTCGGTCACGCCTTCGCCTACCTCCTCGATGACGCCCGCGCCCTCGTGGCCGAGCACGATTGGAGTGGCCGCCATCATGGTGCCGTTCTGCATCGACAAGTCGGAATGGCAGACCCCGGACGCGGCCATGCGGATCTTCACCTCGCCCGCACGGGGCGACTCCACCTCAACATCGGTGCGGATCTCGAGGGGCGCATCGACTCCAGTCATCACAGCGGCTTTGGCCATAGCGGGCATGCTACCGGCTTGTCACCGTCCGGGATCTTGGTCCTCGCGATCCGCGGCCCGCACCGCAAAGCCCAGGACGATGGCCGGCGGCAACACCACGCACGCCAGCACCAGCGACACCACGACGGTCCACACCGCCACCTTGGACAGGCCGGTCGCCGCCGCCACCACGAACGCGGCGATGGAGACTCCCAGCAATCCGTAGCCCAGCCGTTGCCCGGCGGCGGCCAGCCGCGCCATTCGAGCCCGGCGCTCGAGGATGGGATCGGGCGGCGGACTCACTATGCACTCACCATGCCCGCCACCCCCATCCCGCGCGGTCGAACACCGCCGCCAGGCGCTCGGGGAGCAATGCCTGGTCGAAGTGTTCGCGGGCCACCGAGAAGTTGTGCTCGAGGAGGGCCGGCTCCGGCGCGTCCAGCCAGGCGGCCAGGCCCTTGGGGTCATCCGCGGCGAACCACGTAAAGCCGAAGGCGGCCAGCTCGCTCGCCACCGGATAGGAACCGATGGCGAGCGGGCGGCGGTGCACGGCCGACTCGATGGCGGGGTTGCCGAACCCCTCCCAGCTCGACGGGAGGGCGACCACGTCGCAGGCCGCATACGCATCCGCGACATGGCGGTCAGCACCGGTCGAGCCCGGGCCGTGGACCACCGGAACCGAGGCGCCGGCCAGCAGCCGGGCCACCTCCGGCCCGTAGCCCTCCTCGGCCGGGCCGAGCAGCCAGAAGACGGCGTCCAGCGCCTCGGCCAGCGCCAGCGCGGCGGGCACCCGTTTTCGCGAAATGGCCCGGGTCGGCTGGAGCACGAGCCATCGATCATCCGGAATGCCCAACGCCTCTCGGGTGGCGCGGCGGTTGCCCGGAGCCGCGCCCGTGTCGAAGGTGTTGTAGACGGTCGTCGCGGCGACGCCCTTTCCCCCGAGCTGTCGCGAGCTGAGCCGATTGATGGTCACGTGCGCCCACATGGGGTCGGTGGGCACGGCCTGGACGTGGCGGAAGCGCTCGCGCTGCCACGGCAGGTCATGGTGGTGTACCACGGCCGGCCGGCCGGCCAGGACCGACGCCACCACCTTCGCGGCCGCCGGGTTGAGCGGGAGGGAGAGGAGATTTTCGACCACGACCAGGTCGGCGCCGGCGACCGCGTCACCGACCTCGGTCTCGGTCGGGCCGGCAGCCGGCGCCGCGTCGATGGCCAGGCCGGGCACGACGTGGTCCGCGGGCGGGACACCGGCCACAGTGATCACCCGGAAGCCGAGCGGCTTGAGCGCGGCGATCCATTTTGCCGCCTCTACGGAGACTCCATCCGGCCCATCGAGACGAAACGACAGCACCGCAGCGACGGGGCGGGCCATTCCCTCAGCCGGGCCGGCTCAACCGGCGGTTGATGGCGTCGAGGACGGCCCGGGCCATGGCGTCCAGCGGCCCGGCTACGCGGATCACCGCCGATCCGGTGAGCACTTCCTCCGACGGTCCGTCGACGAGCACCACGGTCGTCAGGACGACGTGCTGATCTCCGGCCCGCAGCAGGGCGACAGAGTCGATGTCGAGCCGGTCGGCGTCGGGCTCGAGCTGGATGAGGGAATTCACCGTGGCCCGGGCGACCAACCGCAGCAGAGCCCTCTCGCTGTACAGACCCTCGACCGAACCGGAGGCCTGCCGTCCTTCCCGGCCCAAGGTGACCTCGACTTCGCAGCGCTGGCCCCGCCGAACGGTGTGGACGTCTCCAGCCACCAGCCGCACGGCTCGGTGGCGCGGGGGCTCGGACCGAGCCGCGGCCAACGGGGCGGGCGACTCGCCATCGGTGGAATTGCTCTCCATGTCGGGAGCCCTGACGTGGCGCAGGTTGGTGCCCTCCAGCTGAACGACGGAGATGACCCGCCGGTCGAGCTCGACGCCAAACGCGGCCAGCGCCACCGATTGCACGTCGCGCACCACCTGCTTGGCCAGCTTGGTGGGCGCGGCCAGGATGTGAACCTCGACCGGCCTGCCCTCGTCGTTGGTCACGATGCGAGCGGCGGAAATATCGGGAATGCGCCGAAGTTCCCGCTCGACTTCGCCGTAGTCGATGGCCACACCCGAACCGTACCGGTCCTTACTTACGGTGGCGAGCGTCGCCGGGGCACGACGGTCCTCAACTCTGGCGCCATCGTGCCGATGAAAAAGCGTGACGGATTGGGAGCCTCAGGTGGCAACGGGCGACGGCACCCCTCCTGCCCGCGCTGCGCAGCGGGGCTATCTCCGCGCCGCCGAGGCGGCCGCGCTGCTGCAGGTCTCACCGAAGACCATCAGCCGGTGGGCTCGAGAGGGCAAATTGGGACATGTTGTGACGCTGGGTGGTCATCGCCGCTTCCAGCGGGCCGACATCGAAGCGCTGGCAGGCCGCCTGGTTGTGCAGGACGCCGGTGTTGTCACGTCCCACCCGTAGCCCGCTCGGGTAATTTTCTCCTCTCTTTCGCGCTCCGGGTGGCCGACACGGTAGCCTGGTACTGGTCTCGGGGACGGGGGGCGCAGAGTTTTGGATGTGTCGACCGGCGGCACAGTCGATCGCGACGAGGAATTCCTTGGCGCGCTCGCGGTGGAGCTGTCCACGGCAGCTTCGGGCGTCAGCTTCGTCTACCGCGCCCTTGATGCCCTGGTCCAGCGTTACAACCTCCGCGACGCCATCATCGTCATCGACCATGTCCCGATCGGCCGCCAGGCGTTCCGGGCCGGTCGTCGGCCGCTGCCGGTCTCCGGCGACCGACCCGATCGGGGAGCCACCAGCGACTGGTCGGTACTCGACGCCTCCTCGTCGCCCGGCATCCACACCGATCCGTCCCTGACCGACGAATCGGCGGCTCGGGTGGCCATGCAGGTGGCCAGTCTCATCTCGGTGGGTTTACGACTCGATCTGCTGCGCCACGACAGCACCCACGACGCGCTCACCGGCCTGTTCAACCGGCGATCGCACGAAACCATGCTGTCCCAGGCCGCATCGCGCAGCGAACGGTACGGATGGGGCTTCGCCCTGCTGCTCCTCGATCTCGACCGGTTCAAGGCGGTAAATGACCGGTTTGGGCACGCAGCGGGTGACGCCGCCCTCCGCGCCGTGGGTCGCGAGATCCGCCACCTCCTTCGGGCCGGGGACGTGGCCGCCCGGATTGGAGGCGACGAGTTCGCCCTGATCCTCCCCAACGGCGGGCCCGACGTCATGGAGCCCCTGCTCTCGCGGTTGGCCGATGCTGTCCAGGCGGCGGTGCCCGGCGCCGGCGTTCGCTTCTCCGCCGGTCTGGCCTGCTATCCGGCCGAGGCGGGGACGCTTGAGGAGTTGCTCGCGCTTGCCGATGAGCGGCTCTATGCGGCCAAACTGCGGTGAGCACCTTCGACGAACTGGAGCTGGAACTGCGCCAGCTGCCGGGGGTCAGCTTCGTTGGCGTGCTCGAGACGACCTCCACGGTGGTCGTCCAGCTCGGGGTCGATCCCGGCGTCGACCGCGACGTGCTTCTGTCCGAGGCCCGGAGGCTGGCCGAGCTCCACATCGCCGGACCCCTGCGTATCGAGTTGGCGACGATGGGCGGTGACACGCCCAGTCATCTCCCCAAGGGCCGCGCCCAGCTGCTGGTGGTGTTGCCCTGGCCGGAGCGCGGTGAGGTGGAGGTCCACCTGGCCCAGTCGGGAAAGCGGGCGGTCGGGCGAGCCCAGGCGGGTGGGCCGATGCAAGTCGCCCGGGCCACCCTGGCCGCCCTCGAAGCGCTCGGCAATCCGACTCCCTTCGAAGTCGACATGGCCATGCGCGTCGATGACTTCTCCACCAAGTCTGACGACGTGCTCGACCCCGATGTCGCGGCCGCCGGAGCCGTCGGGGACGCGGCGCGGGACGGAGACGTGGTGGCCGTGGTCTTGAACTCGACCGGATCGCAGGGCCGGCGCTTCGGCACGTCCGCCGGACGGACCGTGGAGGAGGCCGCCGCCCGGGCCACCCTGCAGGCGTTGAACCGTTACTTGGAGCGCAACTGTTGAAGGAGGTCCGGTAACTCGGTGATCGACTCGAGCATCCGGTACTCGCCGAGCCCGACCTCGAGCTGCTCGTGCTGCCAGGTGAGCGGGTAAGGGACGAGCACGGCGGCGGCGCCAAGGGCGGTGACGGGGGCGATGTCCGAGCGAGGCGAGTTGCCGACCATCAGGAATTCCGCCGGAGCGACGCCGTGGCTGTTCAGGATGCGGCGATAGCTGGCCTCGTCCTTTTCGGCGAGGATCTCGATTCGCCAGAACAGCTCGGCCAGACCCGACCGGGCGATCTTGCTCTCCTGATCGAAGAGGTCGCCCTTGGTGATGAGGATCAGCTGGTAACCGGCGGCCAGGCTCTCGATGGTGGCCTGCACCCCGTCGAGCAGTTCTACCGGGTGGGACAGCATGGCCTTGCCGGCGTCGATGAGGAGCTGGATCTCCGCGGCCGATACGCGGCCCTCGGAGACCTCGATGGCGGTCTCGATCATGGAGAGGGTGAAGCCCTTGATCCCGTATCCGAACAGACGCAGGTTCGCTCTCTCCCGGTCATGCAAACGCTGGTCCAGCCGGGCCGTATCGGGGAGGTGAACCGACAGCAGTTGACGGAATCGTTCCTGGGTCAAAGAGAACACCGTCTCGTTGTGCCAGAGGGTGTCGTCGCCGTCGATGCCGATGACTCGGATCACGTGGCCAGTTGCTTTTCATCTGCCGTGGCCAGCTTCCGTGGCCGCAACAAGTGAAACAGGACATCGGCCACCCCCAGGCTGAGGACCAGATCGCCGAACGAGAGGACCTCGTGGAACTGGGGGACGGGGATGATGTCGGCGAGGATCGTGAGCCGGTCCGATCGCCGCTCGAGGTGACGCTTCTGTCCATACGGGAGGCCGGGAGCGTCGCGCGCCGAGGCGATGTGGGCCGCCGTGATGGCCCGGGCCCGCACGGGCATCCCGCCATTGACGGCAATGACCGCGAAGTTGGCGGCCAGCCCGACGGTCACGATCGCCATGCCCACCAGACGGATGTTGGCGGCCGTGAAGCAGGCCAGGAGAAAGTACGACGCGAGCAGGGTGGCGATGGTGAAAGAGCCGAGATTGACGACGCCTGGCAGAGCCTGCAGCGCTAGCCCCGCGATCAGCACCCCCGCCGCCCGGATGCGGTGTTCGCCGACGAAGCGGAACCTCCCGCCGGTAGCGACCCCAAGCACGARGCCGCACGTCACGGCCGCGATCGTGAACCTCATCCTTCTTCACACGCTACCGTCCGCACCCGTGGCCGAGGAGTTGCTCTACGCCGTAGCCGACGGGATTGCCCGGTTGACCATCAACCGGCCCGAGCGCCGCAACTCGTTGTCGTGGGGCGTGATCACCGGCATGCGCGACGCGCTAGCTCGGGCCAAGGGGGATCCCGAGGTGCGGGTGGTGGTGCTCACCGGGGCGGGAGACAAGGCGTTCTGCGCCGGCGCGGACCTGACCGGAATGGCCGGCGGGGCTGGCTTCGTCGAGCTTCATGACGGCCGAGGCGAGCTGGCCCGGTTGTTCCGGGACCTCTGGGCGCTTGGCAAGCCGACCATCGCCCGCGTTCGAGGGTTCGCGCTGGCCGGTGGCTTCGGGCTGGCGTTGTCGTGCGATCTGGTGGTGGCCAGCGAGGACAGCCAGTTCGGCACGCCCGAGGTCGACGTCGGTCTCTGGCCGTACATGATCACCGTGCCGCTCACCCGTTCCATGCCGCCCAAGAAGGCGCTGGAACTGATGATGACCGGTCGCCGGGTCGCGGCGGAGGAGGCCGAGCGGATCGGGTTCGTCAACCAGGTCGTCAGTGTCGAGGCTCTCGACGAGACGGTCGACGGACTGGCCGCGGCGCTGGCGGCCAAATCGCCGGCCGTCATGAAGCTCGGTAGAGACGCCTTCTACACCGTCTGGGACCTGGCTGCCGAACCGGCTCTGGCCTACCTGCACGCCATGCTCACCCTCCACACGCAGACCGAGGACTCCCGGGAGGGCATCGCCGCGTTCGTGGAGAAGAGGCCGCCTCGCTGGACCGGCCGGTAGGGTCGCCGTCATGGCTGACGATCCGGCACTGCACGACTGGAAACCGCTGGTCAAGGATCTGACCGCTCGGCGCTCACAGGCGCTCGGCATGGGTGGGCCCGAGCTCATCGAACGGCAGCGCTCGCTCGGCAAGCTTCCGGTGCGCGAGCGGATCGAGCTGCTGCTCGATCCGGGAAGCTTCGTCGAGTACGGCCAGTTGGCCGACTCGATGGACCCCGTGCTCGCCGAACAGCGCGGCTACCTCGCCGCCGACGGGATGGTGGCCGGAGTCGGGGAGATCGACGGCCGACGGGTGGCGGTGTGCGCCTACGACTTCACGGTAATGGCCGGATCGATGGGCGGGGTCGGCGAGCACAAGACCGAGCGCATGCGCGAGCTGGCGCTGCACCAGCGGATACCCATCGTCTGGCTGCTCGATTCGGCCGGGGCCCGCATCCAGGCCTCGTCCGGTTCCACCTTCGCCGCCGCCGGCCATCTCTTCCGCGAGCAGGTGACCATGAGCGGAGTCGTCCCTCAGGTCGCTGCCATGCTCGGGCACTGCGCGGCGGGGACGGCGTACATTCCCGGGCTGGCCGACTTCATCCCGATGGTCAAGGGCACGTCGTCGATGGCGCTCGGGGGCCGGCACCTGGTGAAAGCGGCCACCGGCGAGGACGTGTCCGAAGAAGAGATGGGCGGCTCGGCCGTCCACACCAAGATCTCGGGCGTCGCCGACCTCGAGGTGGCGTCCGACGAAGAGTGCCTGGCCACCGTGCGCAACTACCTGAGCTTCTTCCCATCGAACAACCGGGAGGCACCACCCCGGCGTCACTGCGACGACCCCGCCGATCGTCGCTGCGAGGAGCTCTACGACATCGTTCCGACCGCGCCGAGGCGGGCGTACGACATGTATCGGGTCATCCACGCCATCGCCGACAACGGGGAGTTCTTCCCCATGAAGCCGGAGTGGGCCCGCAACGTGATCACCGGGCTGGCCCGCTTCGACGGCCGGCCGGCCGGCATCGTGGCCAGCCAGCCCAAGGTGCTCGGCGGAACCCTCGACGTGAACTCGGCAGACAAGGCGGCCCGCTTCGTCTGGCTCTGCGACGCGTTCGGTCTGCCCCTGGTCTTCCTGCAGGACGTTCCCGGCTTCACGGTGGGCTCGGTCGTTGAGAAGCAAGGCATCATCCGCCATGGCGCCAAGATGCTCTTTGCGGTGTCAGAAGCGACCGTGCCCAAGGTGACCGTCGTGCTCCGCAAGGCCTACGGGGCGGGCTACTTCGTCATGAACGGCACCGCCTACGAGGCCGACTACATCGTCGCCTGGCCCACCGCCGAGATCGCGGTGATGGGCCCCGACGGGATGGTGCGGATCACGATGCGCCGGCAGTTGGAAGCCATCCCCGAGGGCGAGGAGCGCAATCAGGCGGCCATCGCCATGGCCGAACAGTTCCGCAAGAACATCGACCCGTACATCGCCGCCGGTCACGCCCAGGTGGACGACATCATCGATCCCGCCGACACCAGAGCGGCCATCTGCCGTGGGCTGGCCGTGGCCGCGACGAAGGCGGTCGACCGGCCCTGGCGGAAGCACGGTGTCCTCCCAGTTTAGCCATTACCATTAGTAGTCTCGGCTTGTGACTGAAGTTCGCGCCGAGATCACCGCTAACGTGTGGCAAGTCCAAGTCGAAGCCGGCCAAACCGTGGCCGAGGGGGACACGCTCGCCATCCTCGAGTCCATGAAGATGGAGATACCGGTGGAGTCGCCGGTGGCAGGCACGGTCACGAGCGTCAACGTGGCGCCCAACGACCAGGTCCAAGAGGGCGACGTCATCGCCGTGATCGAGTGATTCGCGCCGAGGCGGCGTCGGGCCACGTCACTCTGCTGACCCTCGGCCGTCCCGAGCGGCGCAACGCCCTCGACGCCGACGGCTGCATAGAGCTGGATGCCGCTATCCAGCACGCGGTCGCCCAGGGGGCGAGGGTGGTGGTCCTCACCGGTGCCGGCGGACACTTCTGCGCGGGTGCCGACCTGGGAGGGGTACATGACGAGCGGTTCGCACGGTCGTTGCGCCAGCTCCTGGACACGGTGATCGACGTCCCCGTTCCGATGCTGGCGGCGGTGGAAGGTGCGGCCCTCGGTGCCGGGACACAGCTGGCTGTGGCATGCGACCTGCGAGTGGCCACTCCCGATGCCCGGTTCGGGATCCCGGCCGCCAAACTTGGGCTGATGGTCGACCACTGGACGGTCCGGCGCCTTGCCCTTCTCGCCGGCCATGGGCCGGCCCGATCCATGCTTCTGGCCGCCGAGGAGATCGACGGAGTGTCGGCCCATCGGCTCGGACTGGTGCAACGGCTGGCCGGCCTGGCCGGTGCCCTGGAATGGAGCGAGCACATCGCCACGCTGGCCCCATTGACCATCGCCGGGCACAAGCTGGCGCTGAACCGGCTGGAGGCCGGACTCACCGAGGACCCGGCGGTCACCGGCGCCTTCCGGCGGGCCTGGGCCAGCGCCGATCTCGAGGAGGGGATGGCGGCGTTCAAGGAGCGCCGTTCGCCGGAATTCCAGGGGCACTAGGCGGTGACCCATCTGCTGCGCAACTCGCCCTTCGGGTTGCTCGTAGCGTTCGGGGCGGGCGCTCTGTCGTTTCTGTCGCCGTGCGTCCTGCCCCTCGTTCCCGGCTATCTCTCCCTCATGTCCGGCGTCAACTCCAGCCAGCTGGCTGTGGCCACCCGGGTCGAACAGCGCCTGTTGTTGCGATCGACCCTGCTGTTCGTCAGCGGCTTCACCCTCGTGTTCGTGGCTTTGGGCGCTTCGGCCAGCACGGTGGGCAGCGCCCTGCACAACCACCAGGTCGGCCTCAACCGCGTCGCCGGTGCCCTCGTCATCGCCATGGGCATCTTTCTGGCCGGGCTGGTCTCCCCGCGCTTGTTGCAGCAGGAGCGCCGTTTCCACGTTTCGCCCTCCAGCCTGGGGGGTTGGGCGCCACCGGTGATGGGCATGGCGTTCGCCTTCGGCTGGACGCCGTGCATCGGCCCCACCCTCGCCGTCGTGTACAGCCTGGCCACCGCGCAGGGCACGCTCGGCCGGGGCGTGCTGCTGCTTTTCTTTTACTCGCTCGGCCTCGGCGTCCCGTTCGTGGCCACCGGGTTGGCCTTTGCCCGCCTTACCGGCGTGCTCGGCTGGGTCAAGGCCCACTTTCGGGTCATCAACCTGGTATCGGGCCTGCTCCTGGCGGGTTTCGGGATCCTGATGGTCACCAACCAGGTCAACTCCGTCTCCCATGCCGTCACCGACGTGCTCGATTGGCTCGGCCTGCAGCGCCTGACCACGTCGTAAGCCCGTATCCCGCATGGAACATCCGGGCCGACCCCCAGTAGCGTTGGGGCCTCGCCATGGCCCCAGCCGTCCACCTCCGATCCGCCCTGGCCTTCCTCGGTCCCTTCCCCGTCCTCGCCGGGGTCGATCTCGACGTGGCCCAAGGCGAAGTGGTGCTGCTCCAGGGGGCTAATGGCGCCGGCAAGACCAGCCTGCTTCGCGCCTGCGCCGGCCTCCTGCCCCTCACCGCCGGCGAGGCGGTTGTGCTCGGTCACGATCTCCGAGTCGACCGCCGGGCCGTACGCCGCCACGTGGGTCTGCTCGGCCACGCCAGCTTCCTCTACGACGACCTCACCGTCATGGACAACGTCACCTTCGCAGTGCGAGCGGCCGGGGCCGGCCCGGGCGAAGTCGGCCCGGCCCTACGCCGGTTGGGCCTGGACGGTCGCCTCCGGGACATCCCCGTCGCCCGCCTCTCGGCGGGACAACGCCGCCGGGTGGCTCTCGCTGTCCTCGCCGCTCGCCGGCCCCCGCTGTGGCTCCTCGACGAGCCGCACGCCGGGCTCGACGCCGAGCACCGAGATCTGGTGGACGCGCTCATCACCGAGATGGTTGGTGACGGTGGGACCGTGCTGTTCGCATCGCACGAGCGGGACCGGGCGGCCGGCATCGCCGGCCGCGTTGTCACGGTGGCCGGTGGCCAGGTGTTGGCATCCGACCCCGGCGCCGCCACCCCTTTCCCCACCCTTAACATCGGCGAGGTCATCCATGTGGCGTGACGCCGCCCTGGTGGCGGGCAAGGACCTCCGCATCGAGGTGCGCTCGCGCGTGGCGACCAACCAGGTGGCGCCGTTCGCCGTCCTTGTCCTCGTGTTGTTCGCCTTCGCCCTCGACCCGGACCGGGGGGTGCTGGCGCGCGCCGCCGCCGGGCTGTTCTGGGTGGCCGTGCTCTTCTCGTCGCTGCTCGCCATCCAGCGCAGCTACGCCATCGAGTCGGCGGATTCGGCGCGCGACGGACTGCGCCTGTCCGGCCTCGACCCGGCCGGCATCTTCCTCGGTAAGGCCGCCGCGGTCGCCGCGCAGTTGGTGGCCCTCGAGATCCTGCTCGGCGCCGGTGTCGTGTTGCTGTACGGCGCGTCGCTGCACGGCGTCCTTCTCCTCGTCACGACCTGCCTCGCGGCCACGATCGGTCTGGCCGCGGCCGGCACCGTCTACGGGGTCGTGGCGGCCGGCCTCCGGGTGCGCGAGACGCTGCTGCCGTTGCTGCTCTTCCCCGTCGTGGCGCCCGTCCTGCTGGCCGCCACGCGCGCCTGCGAAGCCGCCCTCGGGATCGGCATCGACGACGGCTGGCGCTGGGTCCAGCTGCTTGGCGTATTCGCCGTCATCTACGTGGCCATGGGTCTGCTCGCGTACGGCCCCCTCCTGGAGGAGGCGTGAGCACGTCGCCCGGCACCGCGTCGCGGTCGACCCGGGTGCTCGGGCTGCTGGCCCTGGTCTCACTCGGGACAACGGTCGTGGCCGGGCTTTCTCTGCCCCAGACCCGTGAGCAGCACGCCTACTCACGCCTCATCGCCATCCATCCGCCCATCGCGTGGGCTGCCTACCTCGCTCTCGGTGTGACCGGCATCGCCAGCGCGCTGTACCTCTGGCCGCGCACGCGCTCGCGGTCGTGGGATCTGATCTCCGGGTCGTCGGCCGAGATCGGCACCGTCTTTCTGGCTCTTACCCTCGTGACCGGCTCCATCTGGGGGCGACCCACGTGGGGGGTGTGGTGGGTCTGGGACGCCCGCCTGACGCTCACCGCACTGCTCCTGGCCTTGTCCCTCGGCTACCTCGCGCTGAGACGGGTGCCGGCCGCGGCCGGGATCCGAGCGCAGCGCTCCGCCATCGCCGCCCTGTTGATGCTCGCGGTCGTCCCCATCGACCATTTTGCCGTCGACTGGTGGCGGACGCTGCACCAGGACTCATCGTTTGAGCGAGCCAAGAGCAATCTGGACGGGACGTTCATCGCTGCCATGCTTCTCGGCTTCGCCGCCATGACGCTCGTGTACGCCTGGCTGCTCGTCCACCGCTACCGCCTGGAGCAGTTGGAGGAACGGCTGGAGACCGAAGGCCTCGAACTGGCCCTGGCCGAGCGGCGGGCCGAAGCCAACATGACCAACGCCGGCGGTGCCACCTAGATGGGCTACGTCTACGCCGGCTACGGGATCACGTTGGTCACCCTCGGGCTGTACTCGGTCCGGGTGGTGCGCCGAGGCCGCCTGCTGTCGCGTTCACTCCCGCCGAAAGAGAAGACGTGGCAATAGTTCCGTCCGCGTTTCCGTCCGCGGTTCCCCCGGCGCCGCGGGTGCGGGCCCGGGCATCGTTGGCCACTCGGCGGCGGGCCCTGATCGCGACGGCGGTCATCGTCGCCGCCCTCGGCTGGTTGCTCTGGCAAGGGCTCGGGAACGCCACCGTGTTCTTCAAGACGGCCGACGAAGCGGCCTCGCAACGAACCAAGCTCGGCGAGCACCGCTTCCGGATCGAGGGGACGGTCGTCGCCGGCTCTGTTCATCAGGTCGGCAATAGCGTGAACTTCGCCATCGAGAACAACGGCTCGACCGTGCCGATCGTCAACTCGACCTCGCCTCCTGAGCTGTTCCGCGAGGGGATACCCGTCGTGCTGGAGGGCCACTTCACCGGCACGGGGCCGGCGTTCCTGTCGGATCGGATCATCGTCAAGCACACCGAGTCGTACCGGGCCCGGAACCCCCAGCGGGTCAAGGACTACCCGCCCCCAAGCAGCCAGCCGTGAACCACATCATCGGCTATAGCGCCGTGCTCCTCGGCTTCCTTTCCGCGGTCCTCGGCGCGCTGACGCTGGCGGTGGGACTGGTGCGGCGCCAGCCGGCCGCATTGCGCGGTGGACGTTCCTACGTCTGGCTCACGGCCGCGGCGGCGGTGGTCGCCGTCGGCGTGATGGAGCGAGCGCTGCTCACCAATGACTTCTCGCTGAAGTTCGTGGTCGGCAACGACAGTCTCGGCACGCCCACGCTGTTCAAGGTAACCGCGCTGTGGTCGGCGCTCGAAGGGTCCATCCTGCTGTGGACCCTGATCCTGACCGGCTATCTGGTGGCGATGGCCGTCCGGTTCCGCGATCGCGTCACCGACCCCCTCGTCGGTTGGGCGACGTTGACCGCCTTCGCGGTCGCCGCCTTCTTCTTCGGCCTGATGTTGACGGTGGCCAATCCGTTCTCCACTTCGTCCGTGCTGGCGAGTGACGGCAGTGGACCGAATCCGCTGTTGCAGAACCATCCGCTGGTCGCCTTCCACCCGCCGATGCTGTACCTCGGCTATGTCGGCTTCACCGTGCCGTTCGCGTTCGCCATCGCCGCTCTGGTGACGGGCCGGGTGGGCGAAGGCTGGCTGGTCGAGACGCGGCGATGGACGTTGTTCGCGTGGGGCTTCCTGACCATCGGCATCGTGCTCGGCGCGTGGTGGAGCTATGAGGTCCTGGGGTGGGGCGGGTTCTGGGCGTGGGACCCGGTGGAGAACGCATCGTTCCTGCCCTGGCTGACCGCCACCGCCTATCTGCACTCGGTGATGGTGCAGGAACGGCGGGGCATGCTGCGGGTCTGGAACCTGTCGCTGCTGGTCGCCACATTCTCGTTGACGATCCTGGGGACCTTCTTCACTCGGAGCGGAGTGCTCGACTCGGTCCACTCGTTCAGCACGTCCCCGCTCGGACCCGTGCTTCTCGGATTCTTCGGGGTGGTCGTCGCCGTCGGTGTCGGTCTCATCGGCTGGCGCGGGGACCGTCTCCGCTCGCCGGGCTCGATCGACTCACCGATCTCACGCGAGGGTGCGTTCCTGGCCAACAACCTCCTGTTCGCGGCGTTCGCCTTCATCGTTCTGCTCGGCACTGTCTTCCCGTTGATCGCTGAAGCGGTATCGGGCAATCGCCTGTCCGTGGGCCGTCCCTACTTCGATCGTATGACCGCGCCAGTGGGGTTCGCCCTGCTGTTCCTGATGGCCATCGCGCCCGTCCTTCCCTGGCGCAAAGCTTCCGGCGAGCTTTTGCGATCCCGGCTGCAATGGCCGGCATGGTTCGCGGCCGGGGTCCTTGTCGCGGCGGTGGCCGCCGGGGTGCGCGGTCCCGTGATTCTCGGCGCCTTCGGTCTTGGCGCGTTCGCGGCGGGCGCGGCCGGCCGCCAGCTCGTCCTCGCCTTTCGCCGGCAGGGTTGGCGAGGCCTGGCCGGCCGAGCCAACGGCGGCATGATCGTGCACCTCGGCGTGGTGGTCATCGCGGTGGCGTTCGCGTCGAGTCACAGCTTCGGCCACCGGGCCGAGTTCCGCCTTGCTCCCGGGCAGTCGGCTCGGCTGGCCGGTCACCGGGTGACCTACCTCAGCTCGTCCACGGTCAAGCATTCCAACCGGACGTCCATCGAGGCTCGAGTGCGCGTGGACGGCGGCCGGGTGTTTACCCCCGCCATCAGTCAGTACCCGAACTCCACGGAGGGGATCGGGACTCCGTCTGTGCATCCCGGGCTGCGCGAGGACGTGTACCTGACCCTCGTCAGCGCGCCAAAGAGTCCGGGTGACTCCGCCGTTGTCGGCGTCATCGTCCAGCCGTTGGTGTCGTGGCTGTGGATCGGCGGGGCCATCATGGCGGTGGGCACGACGTTGGCCGCCTGGCCGGGGCGCCGCCGCCGTCAGCCCCTCGAGCCGGCGTCGGCTCCCGTTCCGGGCGTCGGTTTACGTCAGCCCGCCTCGTCCGTGCGCGAACCCGTGGGCATCGCCTTCGATGGGACTGCCTTCGATGGGACGAGCCCGTGAGCGACATGTCGCCGGTCTTTGCTGGCGCCGCCCCGCCGCGCCCGCGTCGGCGGCACACGTCGCTGTGGGCGGCCGCCGCCGTAGGCTTCGTCGTGGCACTGCTCGTGGCCGTGCTCGCCACCAGTCAGTCAGCGTCGTCGGTCGAGGGCGGAAGCCCGCTCATCGGCAAGCCCGCCCCCGCCGTAGCCGGCCCGGACACCACCGGCCGCCAGGTCTCGCTCCGCGACTTCCGCGGTCACTTCGTCCTCGTCAACTTCTTCGCCACCTGGTGCGTTCCGTGCCAGCGGGAGCAGCCCGATCTGGTGCAATTCAGCCAGCGCCACGCCACGAGCGGCGATGTCGCTCTCCTCGGCGTGATCTACCAGGACGACCCTGCGCTGGTCGCGAAGTTCTTCGCCAAACAGGGCGGGAGTTGGCCGGTGATCAAGGCGGACCGGGCCAAGCTGGACTTCGGGACGACGGGCGTGCCCGAGACGTTCCTGATCGACCCCAACGGCATCGTGCTCAAGCGCTTGACCGGGCAGGTCAGCGACGCCGGCCTTGAGCAGCTGGTGCGCGCGGCCGAGTCGCTCCGCGCGTGAGTCTCCGCCGCTGGTTGCCGTGGCTGGCCCTGGCCGTCGTGCTGGTCGGCGTGCTGGCGGTCGGCCGGAGCGGCGGCCACGGGGCGACCAGTCTCGATGGCCGCACCCGTCGCATCGCCGCCGACATCCGCTGTCCGACCTGTTCCGGCCAATCGGCGGCCGACTCCGACGCGCCCACCTCGCAGGAGATCCGCGCCCTTATCCGCGAGCGCCTCCAGCAGCGTCAGAGCACCGCGCAGATCAAGGCCTACCTGGTCAGCAAGTACGGGCCGCGCATCCTGCTGCGGCCGGCGACGCACGGCGTGAGTCTGATCGTGTGGGTGCTGCCGGTGGTGGCGGTGGCTGCGGCCGCAGCCGGACTGGGCTTCACGTTCCGGCGCCGCCGGTCCCGGCCTTCGTTGCACGCATCGGACGATGACCGGCGGCTCGTCGAGCAGGCGTTGGGGAGGTGAAAGGGGTGGTTGAGCGCGAGCTTTCCGGGGTGACGGAGCCGGCGGAGCTCGAAGAGGAACGCGACTTCCTGCTCCGCTCGATACGCGACCTCGACGCCGAGCGAGCGGCCGGCGACATTGACGAGGCCGACTACCAGTCGCTCCGCGACGACTACACGGCTCGGGCCGCGGCGGTGCTCCGCGTGCTGTCCGCTCCAGCTCCTCCTGTCTCGGAGTTGGTCGTGAGCGGAGGCGGCGCCTCGACCAGAGGCCGGCTGATCGGGGCGGCGATCGGCTCGTTGGCGGTCGCTGGATTGGCGGCGTGGCTCATCGTGGCCAACACCAGCCATCGCCAGTTCGGTCAGGCGCTCACCGGTTCGATCGCATCACTGCCGGCGGTGGCGGGCCGTGACTCGCGGCTGGACCAAGCCCAGAAACTGTTCGTGCAGGGCAAGCCCGCCGATGCCATCCGTCTGTACGACGCCGTGCTGAAGGATGCCCCCAAACAGCCGGAGGCGCTGGCGTACAAGGGATGGATGCTGCGGCTCGCGGGTCTCTCGGACCTCGGGCTGAAATCACTGGATGCGGCCGAGGCAGCCGCACCCAGCTATCCGGACGCCCATTTCTTCCGCGGCGTCATCTTGTTGGAGGACAAGGGCGACGCCGCAGGGGCGGTCAGGGAGATCCGATTCTTCCTGGCATCGAACCCACCTCCGGACGCCATCCCCCGAGCCGAGGCGGAGTTGCAACAGGCCCTCCGAGCCGGCGGCCCGTCCGTCGCCACGACCGTCGATCCCCGGCTCAATCCTCAGATCAGCTCTAACTTCGGTTCCACGCCGACCACTACCGCCGGTCCCTGACCGCGCTCGGCGGCGTCGTCGGACCGCGGCCGAACTGGTGCAGATTGGTACGGCGGGCCACGGTCGATTTAGCGATCAGTTCGGATCGACGGGCGAAGCGGATCCCGGTTTGCGGCGCCAGGCGCTCCTCCGGTCCTGGGCGGGGAGCTCCGATGCCTTTCGAGCAAGGGCCAGCGGGCTCGGATCGAGCAGCAGCGTCCGCGGGCCGAGCGCACCTGCTCGTGGCTCGCTTGCCTGACGGCGAAACCCTGTTGTTGCGGCCCAGGAACCCGTATGGTGGGGCCATGCGCCGCGCCATGCTCCCGACCGCTCTGGCTATCGTTATCTTCTCTGCCTGCAGTGGCGGATCGTCCAACAAAGCCACCGTCTCGGCTAACAAGTCGGCTACGACCACATCCGGGGGGACGACGGCCACCGCCTCGGGAGCTACGACCACGAAGGCGCCGTCGTTCTCCGGATCGAGCAACTCCAACTACTGCGACACGGCCCGCCGCATCGAGGCCACCGCCAAGGCCAACCCGTCGACCGACCTGAAGTCGAGCTACCAGCAGCTCGACAAAATCGCGGCGCAGTTCATCGCCATCGCCCCGAGCGCCATCAAGGCCGACGCCCAGACCCTCATAGACGGCTTGAAGAAGCTGGAGAGCGCCCTAGCGGCAGTGAACTACGACTTCTCCAAGATCGACCCGTCAACGCTCGCCACGCTGCAAGATCCCAGCTTCGCGGCCGCGGCAGAGCATATCTCGGCCTATGACAAGCAGGTGTGCGGGCTGCCTGGCTGAACCGCGCCGCTCCGTTCCGAATCCGATGCGGGTAGGGGCCCCATGCCGTCATCGTCCGGCAACCTGTGGAAATGTCGCGCTATGGCGTTTATGCGCTCGGCGCCAGCATTCGGGTGACGCGTACCTTCAGATGTTTAGTGTCGACCGTCGCGACGAGAGGTTGGGATCCGCGCGAACCGGGTATGCAGGCTCAATGGACGCGATCAGCATTCTCAAAAACGATCACGACGCGGTCGAGAAGCTCTTTCGGCGCTTCGAGAACGCCGGCGATCGGGCTCATGCCCAGAAACGCGAAATAGTCGACCGCATCATCGAGGAGCTCTCGAAGCACGCGGCGATCGAGGAACAGCTCTTCTACCCGGTGGCCAGGGCGACCGTGCCCGAAACCGAGGACATCGCGCTCGAGAGCCTGGAGGAGCACCACATTGTCAAGTGGGTCTTGTCCGAGCTCGAGGGGATGAGCCCAGAGAATGAGCGCTTCGACGCCAAGGTCACGGTCCTCATCGAGAACGTGCGCCATCACGTCAAGGAAGAAGAAGGCGAGTTCTTCCCGATGGTGCGGGACGCGCTGGGCCGGAGCGCGCTGGCCGAACTTGGCGACGCGATGGCTGCCGCCCGGAAGGCGGCTCCGACCCACCCGCACCCCCGCTCGCCCGACACGCCCCCCGGCAATCTGGTCATGGGTGCCGCTACTGGTGTCGCCGATCGCATCGGTGACACGGTGAGTGGCCTAGCCCAGGGCGGGGCCAGCGCCTTAGCCGACATTGTCGCCGTCGTGCGCGGTCGCGCCAAGCCGAAGGCGTCGCCCACCGGATCGAAGGTGGCGCGACAGCGCGCCATCCAAGTTCGAGCGGGGGCATCCGACGCGACCGAGGCCGCCATCGCGACGATACGGAAGGCAAGGCGAGAGGGTAAACGCGCCGTCCGCAACGCCCGACCGGCCGGACGCTCGGCGACCGCCGGGGCCAAGTCGACTGTGGCCGCCACGGCCAAGGCGGCGAAAGCGGGCGCCAAGGGCACCGCTACTTCCGCTCGGACGTCGACCAAGCAGGCGGCCACGAGCGCCAAGCGGGCGACCACCACCACGGCGAAGGCGGCGAAGGCGGGCGCCAAGGAGACCGTCACCTCCGCCACGTCCGGTCGTAGTTCGGCACAGCGAGTGGCTTCCACCGCCAAGCGGGCCTCCACCACCACGGCGAGCAGCGCCAAGGCGGGCGCCAAGGGGACGGTGACCTCCACGCGGCGTTCGACGAAGCGGGTGGCCGCGACCGCCAAGCGGGCCACCACCGCCACTGCCAGGACGGCCAAGGCCGGCGCCAAGAAGGCCAGTGCCACCAAGCGCACAACGAAGAGGACGACCTCGTCGCGCTAAGAGGCTGACTAACGTCGGCCCGATGACGATCCGGCTCGGCGGCGGCCAGGGGTTCTACGGCGACGGTCTCGCACCCGTCGCCGATCTCCTCGCCGACGGTGTCGACTACCTGGTCTGCGAGGCGTTGGCCGAATTGACCCTCGCCATCCTGCAGAAGGATCGGATGCAAGATGAGTCCCTCGGCTACACGAGGGACCTTCCCCTCTACCTGCGAACCGCGCTCCCGCAGATCCTGGATGGGCGCACCCGATTCATCACCAACGCCGGCGGCATCAACCCCATCGCCGCCGGACGCGCCGCGGTGGCGACGCTCAAGGAGGCGGGGGCCAGCGGCCTGACGGTGGCGACCATCGTCGGCGACGATGTGCGGCCCTCGGCCGCCAAGCTGGGCCTGCCCGACTCGGTGCTGTTCGCCAACGCCTACTTGGGCGCCCGGCCGATTGTCGACGCGCTCCAGCAGGGAGCGCATGTGGTGATCGCTGGCCGGGTCGCCGACGCCTCCCTGTTCGCGGCGCCGCTCATCCACGAGTTCGGATGGGCGTGGGACGACTGGGATCGCCTGGCCGCTGGCGTCACCGTGGGCCATCTTCTCGAATGCAGCGGCCAGGTCGCAGGTGGCAACTATTCGGGGGCGTGGTGGGAGAATCCGGATCCCGACCGGATTGGTTTCCCGATCGCGGAGTGCGAGCCCGACGGCACGGCGGTCATCACCAAGCCGAAAGGCACGGGCGGGATGGTCACCTTCGACACGGTCCGCGAGCAACTGCTCTACGAGGTGCACGACCCGGCCCGCTACCTCAATCCGGATGTCGCCGCCGACTTCACCGCGCCAACTCTCACGGACCAGGGCGGCGACCGCGTTCTACTTAGCGGATGCCGGGGCACCGCCAAACCCGAGACGTACAAGGCTTTGGTGTGCACGCCGGCCGGATGGGCGGGGGAGCTGCGGGTGGCCTACACATGGCCCGACGCTGAAGCCAAGGCCCGGGCCGCGCATCGGTTCGTCAAGCATCGGGCCGCCGCGGCCGGCGTGGTCGTCGACGAGTGGGTGGAGGAGTACTTCGGCGCGAACGGCTTCGGCGGGCCGACCGTGCGGCCACCGACAGACGAACCGCCGGAAGTCATTGGCCGGCTGGCGTGGCGCTGCGCCGATGCCGAGAGCGCGGCGGCGGTGATCCGGGCGGGGCAACTGGGCGTGCTCGGTCTCTCTGGGCCGCCCGGCATCAGCGGCATCGGCCGGGCGCCGGGAGGCGGCCTGCCGAATCAGCTTCTGGCGGTAGACGGCATCGCCGTGGACCGCGACCTGGTGGACAGCCAGGTACGGATCGAACTGGAGACCATCTGATGCGGGTCCGCTTGGTCGACGTCTGCGGAGCCCGATGCGGCGACAAGGCCGACATCAGCGACGTGACCCTCTTCGCCGACGACGAGGCCAGCTACCAGGCCATCCGGGAAGCCGTGACCGCGCCAGCGGTGAAGGCGCACTTCGGGTCGCTCGTGCAGGGTGACGTCGTTCGTTACGAGGCTGCCAATGTCTGGGCGCTCAAGTTCGTCATGCAGGGCGCCCTCGGTGGCGGCGGCCCGCGCAGTCTTCGCAGCGACAACCTGGGCAAGACCCATGCTGCCGCGCTGCTGCGCATGGAGGTCGAAATCCCCAACGACATCGCGCTGGCCAGTGCCCGGCGCGGTCGGCGCGCCCCGACCGCCTGAGCCGACGCAGATCGGGCCCCGTCGAGGTCGCGCCGCACGAACCTCGCCATCGACAACACGTCCGCGACCGCCGTCGGAGGCAGTGGGTCCTCGACCCCGGGGACGCCGTCGAGCACCGGCGGGGTCTCGCGGTAGCCGACGACCAGGTCCAGCTGGTCCAGGGTCATGTGGCGATCACGGGCGTCCCGGCGGACATGGGGTCAGCCTCGCAGAGCGCGCAGCCGTTCGACCACGCCGGCGAGAACCGAGGTGAGGAGGGCGATGTCCTCGTCGGTCGTCGACCAGCCCACCGATACCCGCAAGCTGCGTTCGGCCTCGACGCCCATGGCTTCGAGGACAGGCGAGGGTTCGAGCGTCTCCGATGAGCACGCGCTGCCCGAGTGGGCGGCCACTCCGGCCTGGTCGAGGCCGAGCAGGACGGCTTCCGCCTCCACGCCGTCCACGCCGAGACAGAGAACGTGGGGCAACGATCCCTCCTCGGTGTCGTCCCCGTAGCGGACCACGCCGTCGATCTGCAACGCCGCCGCGCTGGCCTGCTCGATCTGGGCCCGGTTGGCCTTTGCTTCCCACTCCAACGCCGAAGGATGGAGGGCTGTCGCGGCCGCGCCGAATCCGACGATGGCGGGGACGTTCTCCAGGCCGCCGCGGCGGGCGCGTTCCTGCTCGCCGCCCACCAGCAGGGGAGGCAGGCGCAGCCCGCGCCGAACCAGGAGGGCCCCAATTCCTTTGGGTCCACCGAACTTGTGGGCACTGACCGACATGAGGTCGGCGCCCAGGCCGTCGAAATCGACGGGGATGTGGCCGGCGCCGGCCGCCGCGTCGACATGCACGAGCACCCCGGCGGCTCGGCACATATCGACGATCTCCTGTACCGGCTGCCGCGTGCCCACCTCATGATTGGCAATCTGGCAGTGGACGAGGGCCACACCTGACCCTTTCCCCAACTCCTCCTCGATGGCGGCCGGTGACACTCGGCCGAGGCGGTCGACGGGGATCCACACCACGGCGGAGGCGCCGCGCTCCGAGCTGTCGCGCACGGCCGAGTGCTCGACGGCCGGGCAGAGGAACCGACCGCCGCTGTGGGTCATGAGGGCGCCGAAGACAGCGGCATTGATCGCCTCGGTGGCCCCGCTGGTGAAGATGACCTCACGGGGGCGGGCGCCGAGGAGGGCGGCGACCTGTTGGCGGGCGTCCTCGATGGCGGCGCGGGCCATCCGGCCTTCGGTGTGGACCCGCCCGGGATCGGCGGCGCTCACCCAGGGCGGCATGGCCTCGAGCACCTCGGGCCGGGGGGGCGAGGTCGAGGCATGGTCGAGATAGGCCCGGCCCACCTCGCTTATACCAAGGTCACGCAGGCGTCGTCGCCCATGGCCCGGCTCGAGCTCTGCGTGGGGATGGTTTCCCCGTACAGGCCGCCGAGGATGCCGCGCACCATGCCGCGGTCGACGGCGCAGATCACCGGATGGGCCTTGGCCGTCTCCCCGAACGGGCAGTGCTCGGCGATGATCGCCAGCGAACCGCCCCGCGCTTCGGCGTGGGCGGCGAAACCGTGCGCGGTGAGGGCGTCGGCCACGGCGTGCAGAGCGGCCCGGAAGCTGCGCTGGCCTTCGGCGGGCGACATGGCCGCGGCCAGGCTGCGGCCGTACTCCTCGCCCACCTCCTCCGCCATCGCCTCGGCCTGATCCCGGGGGACCAGGCTCAGCGCCTTGCCCAGCAGGATGACAAGGAGGTCGTCGCGCCGGGCCGGGAACTCCAGGGTGGTCGTCTTCTCTGACACCCGGTAGCGCTTCGAGGGGCGTCCCGCCGCGGCCGGCCGGTCCACGAAGACCTCCACGTAGCCGCCGGCGGCCAGCTTGTCGAGGTGGTGGCGGGCCACGTTGGGGTGCAGCTCGAAACGCTCGGCCACGTCGGCGGCGGTCACGCCCCGCTCGTGGTCCCGGGCGAAGAGGTAGATCTCCCGGCGGGTCGGGTCGCCGAAAGCGGTCGTAACGGCCACAACAGCGGCGGAGAACTCGTCATCGGTCAGTGCCGCTACACCGTCCATGCCCAGTATTGTACCTATGGACGTAGTGGAAACTCCGGGAGAACCAATTGGCTGTCACTGAGGCACAGGTCATCGAGGCGTTGCGCCCCGTACAAGACCCTGAACTGCACCTTTCCATCGTGGACATCGGGATGGTAAAGGGCGTCACCATCGAGGGTGGCCAGGTATCTGTGCTCGTGGCCCTCACCGTCCAGGGCTGTCCGATGCGAGCCGAGATCGAACAGCGGGTCACCGGCGCCCTGATCGGGCTTGACGGTGTCGAGCACGTTGCGGTCGAGCTCACCGTCATGACCCCGGAGGAGCTGACGGCGGTACGCCAGCGCATGGGACACCAGCATGCGCACGCTCCCAGCGCGGGCGGCCAGCGGCTCGGCCACGAGGAAGGCCGGGCCAATCCGTTCAACGACCCGGACAACCGGACCCGGATCCTCGGCATCACGTCGGGCAAGGGCGGCGTCGGCAAGTCCTCGGTAACGGTGAACCTTGCCATCGCCCTGGCCCAGGCCGGCCACGAGGTGGCCGTGCTCGATGCCGACGTCTATGGGTTCTCGGTGCCCAAGATGCTCGGCGTCTCGCAGCAGCCCGTGGTCATCGAGGACCTGATGATCCCGCCTGTGGCGCACGGCGTGAAGGTCATCTCCATCGGCTTCTTCGTCGGCGAGGACCAGCCGGTGATGTGGCGGGGCCCGATGCTCCACAAGGCCCTCGAACAATTCCTCGTCGACGTCTACTGGGGCGACCTCGACTACCTGCTCATCGACATGCCGCCCGGGACCGGCGACGTCGCGCTGTCCATGGCCCAATACCTGCCTCGCTCCGAGATCTATGTCGTCACGACCCCACAGGCGGCCGCGCAGCGGGTGGCGCAGCGCTCGGCGTACATGGCCAAGAAGATCAACCTGCCGCTTCGGGGCGTGATCGAGAACATGAGCTGGTTCACCGGCGACGACGGCAAGCGCTACGAGCTGTTCGGATCCGGCGGCGGAGCCGCGCTGGCGGCCGACCTCGGCGTACCCCTGATGGGCCAGATCCCGCTGTTGCCCGCCCTCCGCGAGGGTGGCGATGTCGGCCTGCCCGTGACGGTGGCCGATCCATCCGGCGAAGCGGCGGAGTGTTTCCGGTTGCTGGCGTCGGGGGTGGAGGAGCGCGGGCCCGGGCGGGTGTTCCGTCCGGAGCTGACGATCCACTGAACTTCTGCCCGCTGACCATCTTTAGCCCGACCGACGGCGTACAACGGTAAGGATGGTTCTGCGCGCCCGATCCCACGAGGTGGCCACGGCGGCACGGCCGGCGGCCGCGGGCACACCTGTCGGGCGTCGGGTCGTGCTCGGCATGATCGGGCTTGGCGCGGGCGGCATTCTGGCCGGCGCGAACATCCAGGACGCGCTGACCCGCTGGCTGGCCCCGGTCTTCGCCGCCGACCCGACCGGGTTGAGCTCGCTGATTCCGGTGGCGGGCCGGTTTCGCATCTACTCGGTGGTGGGCTTCCTGCCGAGGCGCCGGCCCAATGAGTACCGCCTGAAGCTCGATGGACTGGTCGATCGACCGCTCGACATCTCTTACGCCGACCTGTTGGCCATGCCCGCCACCCGATTAGTGCGCGACTTCCAGTGCGTCACCGGGTGGCGGGTGCCCAAGGTGCCGTGGACCGGGGTGCGGCTGTCCGACCTCCTCGACCGGGCCGGCGTGCAGGGCCACGCTCAGGCCATCAAGTTCACGTCTTTCGACGGCTTGTACACGGAGAGCCTGACGCTCGCCCAGGCCCGGCGGTCGGACGTCCTCGTCGCTTACAAGATCGAGAATCACGTCGTCTCCGCCGAGCACGGCGGCCCCGTCCGCCTGTATGTCGCGCCGATGTATGGCTACAAGTCGTGCAAGTGGTTGGCGCGCATCGAGGTGACGACGGCGGTCGAGCCGGGCTACTGGGAAAACCAGGGATACGACGTCGACGCGTGGGTCGGCCACTCCAACGGACGCGATGACCACGCCACCTCGTAACAACATGCTGCTGCGTTTCGACCGAACCGAGCGCATCCTGCACTGGACAAACGCCGTGCTGTTCGGTGTGCTTCTGGCCACGGCTGCCGCGCTCTACATCGGTCCGATCTCGGCCGTGGTCGGGCGGCGCGACGTGATGAAGACCATCCACGTGTACGCCGGTCTGGCGCTGCCGGTGCCGCTGGTGCTGTCCTGGGTCGGTCCGCGCTGGGGGCGACGGCTGCGCGCCGATGTGCGGAGGATCAACCATTGGACCCCGGACGACCACCGCTGGTTGCGGTCCCGCGGGCGGGTGGGCTCGGCGCGAGTCGGCAAGTTCAACGCCGGCCAGAAGTTGAACGCGGCGTTCACCGGCGGTGCCATCGTGGTGATGCTGGCGACGGGATCGATCATGCGGTGGCCGCAGCCGTTCCGCCTGTCGTGGAGGACTGGCGCCACGTTCGTGCACGACTGGGTGGCCATCGGCTTGTTCGTGTCGATCACCGCGCACCTCATGTTCGCCTTCTCCGACGCCGAGGCGATGGCGGGGATGGTGAAAGGGCGCGTTCGCCGGACCTGGGCGCGGGATCACCACCCCGTATGGCACGACGAAGTCGTTGCGCCTGCGGCCGATGAGGAGCCGGTAACCAGCTAGCAGTGTCCGGACAGCGACGAGGCGCGATCGACGGTCTCGGCCGCGGCGCGTTTGCCGGATCGCACTGCGCCGCGGTAAGCCCGGCATAGCCCGCGCCCACCACGTAGACATCCGCTTCGATCCTTTCCGCCATCAGAGCGGCACCGCCCGCGATGAGTGGAAATCGTCGTCGATCGTGGCGCGACTGTGCGAGAGTCGCTGAATGCCGCAGAACATCTTCACCGGACGAGTCGCCGAAGGCTATGACCTTGGATCTCCGGAAATGTGGGAGTACGCCCTTCTTCAAGCGACGGCGAGCTTCCTTGCCGACGCTGCTGACGGTGGCGCGGCGTTGGAGTTCGGGATCGGTACCGGCAGGGTCGCGTTGCCGCTAAGCCAGCGCGGCGTCGAAGTTCACGGCATCGATATCTCGGAGGACATGATCACTCAGTTGCGCGCCAAGCCCGGTTCGCAGTCAATCGGCGTGACGGTCGGTGACTTCGCCACAACGGACGCGCCAGGGACCTTCTCGCTGGTCTATCTCGTGTACAACGCTCTCTCGAATCTCATCACGCAAGCCGAACAGGTCGACTGCTTTCGGAATGCCGCCCGTCATCTCCTGCCCGGTGGCCGTCTCGTCGTCGAGATGTGGGTCCCGGATCTCCGACGTTTCCCGCCGGGAGCGGTCGCACTCCCGTTCGACGTGAGTCCGTCGCACGTTGGCTTGGACACCATCGACGTTGCGACTCAGCAGGGCGTTTCCCACCACTACGTCATCGTCGGCGACCATGCCGGGCAGTTCGACTCGCCCTATCGCTACGCCTGGCCCGCCGAACTGGACCTTATGGGCCAACTGGCCGGGTTGACGCGGCGCGAGCGCTGGGCCGACTGGGATCGCTCACCATTCACGAGCGAGAGCAGGAACAGCATTTCCGTGTGGGAACGCCCTCGATAGGCGGGCCACTAGTTGATGCCGTTCGGCAGATCGGTGGGATTCCAGCCCAGGTGGGCGACCGCAGAAGCGAACGCGTAGCGATCGGTCATCCCGCCTACGTAGCTCACGGCCGCGTGCAGCGCCTCGGGCGACCCCGCCGCCAGTCCCTCCACGGAGGGCAGCCGGTTGGGGCGATCGGCGAAGTACTCCACCAACGCCCGCAACACCCGCACGACCGCCGTCCCCTGCTCCACTGACGCCGGGCGCAGGTAGATGCGCTCGTAGTTGAACGACCGGAACGCGGCCAGCGCTTCTGCCCGATCGTCGATCATGCCGATCCGGCCGTCGCGCCCGATGGCTTCGATCACGCCGCCGATGAACGAGCCCAGCTGGTGGCTGCGGCTCTCGCCGCAGCGTTCCCGCACGAGCGGAGGAAGCATGGCCGGGGTCACGATCCCGGCGGATACGGCGTCCTCGAAGTCGTGGCACACGTAGGCGATGCGGTCCGCCCAGCTGACCACCTCTCCCTCCGGCGTCGAGGGGGCGGGTCGCGACCACGAGTGGTTGCGAACGCCATCGAGGGTTTCTTCGCACAGGTTGAGTGGAGCAAGTACCACGTCTGCTCCCCACACGGCATGGTCGTAGCCGCCGGGCACGTACGGCGACAGCGCGTCCTCGCTGGCGTGGCCGCCGGGACCGTGTCCGCAGTCGTGGCCAAGCGCGATGGCCTCAGCCAACGCCACGTTCAGCCGGGCCGCCCGGGCCACGCTGGTGGCGACCTGGGCCACTTCGAGGGCGTGGGTCAGGCGGGTCCGTTGGTGATCCTCCGGGAAGATGAAGACCTGGGTCTTCCCGGCCAGCCGGCGAAAGGCGGTGCTGCCGTGCAGGATGCGGTCGCGGTCGCGTTCAAAACAGGTGCGCAGGTGGTCGGGGTCCTCCTCCCTGGCCCGGTGGCCGCTGGCCACCGCCCGGGTGGCTCCGGGGGCCAGCTGCGCATCCTCGGCGGCCTCGCGTTCCTCCCTTGCCCACGGCGGCGCCCCGGCGCCGACCGCCGCCGAGCTGTCGGCGTGGGCCAGCCGCACCGACTCTCCGCCGACATGGCCGGCCATCGTGGCCGCCCACTGCCTGGCTCGTTCGGTGGAAGTCTCCACGCTGCGAGAGTACCGGCCGATCCCGCATAGCATGGACGCCACTGCAGTAGTCGAGAGGAGTTGTACTCGTGGAGGTCCGCATCGGTGTCACCCAGGTACCTAAGGAAATCGAGGTCGACCTCGGTGACGACACCGATCGCGACGACGTAGTGAAGCAGGTCGACGCCGCTTTGGCCGACGCCGACAAGGGATCGATCCTCTGGCTGACCGACCGTAAGGGCCGGCAAGTCGGCATCCCCGCCGCCAAGGTCGCATACATCGAGATCGGCAGCCCAGCCGACGAGCGGCGAGTCGGCTTCGGCGCTCACATGCACTAGTCGTTGACGGACCTGCTCGACCGTCGACTGCTGTTCGTCACCGGCAAGGGTGGGGTCGGCAAGACGGCCGTGGCCGCGGCCCTGGCCCTGCTCGCCGCCGAACGAGGGAAGCGCACCCTGGTCTGCGAGATCGACGCCAAGGGCAACCTGGCCGACTTCTTCGAGACCGGCCCGACACACTTCGAGGAGCGGGAGATCGCCCCTCGCTTGTTCGCCATGTCGATGGACACCGAGGCGTCGCTTAAGCAGTACCTGAGCCTTCAGCTGAAGTTGCCGCTGGTCGCCAGAGTCGGCCCGCTGGCCCGCATCTTCGATTTTGTCGCCACGGCCGCCCCGGGCGTCAGGGAGATCGTCACGGTCGGCAAGCTGTGCTGGGAGGTGCGCGAAAACCACTACGACCTGGTCGTGGTGGATGCGTCCGCGACCGGCCACATCGTCGGCCAACTGTCGGCGCCGGAGACGATCAACGAGCTCGTCCAGGTCGGGTTGGTCCGCCAGCAAACGGGGTGGATACTCGAGATTTTGGGCAACCAAGAGGTGACGGGGCTGATCATCGTGGCCACGCCCGAGGAGATGCCCGTCAACGAGACCATTGAGCTCTCGCATCGCATCGAGGCGGAGACGCACGTCGACCTGGCCGGCATCGTGGTGAATCGGGTGCTACCCGAGCTGTTCGGCCGGGGAGAAGAAGAGGTGTTCGACCAGCTGGCCGGCCCCGATCACCTGGACGACCTTGACGCCGCCGTCGGTGGTGATATGCAACCGCTGATCGACGGCGCCCGCCTCGCGGTCACCCTGCGCCGGACGCGAGCCGATCACCTCGAGCGCCTTCGGGAGTCAGTATCGCCCGAGCTGCCCATGCTTTACCTGCCGTATCTCTTCGTCCGCTCCCACGGCTTGCGATCCACGCGGATGCTGGCCGAGGCGCTCTCCGCCGAGCTCGGGTACTAATGGCGCCCCGCGGCAAGACCGCGTCCGCAGACAGGCCGGTGACCCTCGAGCAGCTCCTGGCCGCCAAAGAGATCGCCGTGTTCTGCGGATCGGGCGGCGTGGGCAAAACGACGACTGCCGCGGCCGCGGCGGCCATGGCGGCCGTTCGATTGGGCGGCAAAGTGTTAGTGCTCACGGTCGACCCGGCCAGGCGATTGGCCGATGCGCTCGGACTCGAAGGATTCGGGAACACCGAGAAGCCCGTCCCCGCCTCCGCTTTCGCCGAGGCGGGGGTGACGTTGAATGAGGACAGAGGCGAGCTCTGGGCGGCCATGCTGGACACCAAGGAGAGCTGGGACAACCTGGTCAAGCGCCACGCCCCGGATCGCGCCACCGCCCAGAAGATCCTGGACAACTCCCTCTACCAGAGCTTCTCGGGCAAGTTCGTGCAATCCCACGAGTACATCGCGATGGAGCGGCTCTACGAGATCCACGCCGACGGGAAGTACGACCTGATCGTCGTGGACACGCCGCCGACCCGTAATGCCATCGACTTCCTGGAGGCACCGCAGCGGATGGCGGAGTTCTTCACGTCCCGCTTCCTGCGGCTGCTCACCGTCCCTTACCAGTCGAGGCTCGTGAACATGGCGTCGCGGCCGTTCTACACGCTGGCCGATCGCATTCTCGGTTCACAGTTCCTCCAGGACATCGCCGAGTTCTTCATCTTGTTCCAGACGATGTACGCCGGGTTCGTGGAACGGGCCAACGCAGTGACGCGGTTGCTTCACGACAAACGCACCACCTTCGTGGTCGTGTCGACCCTCGAGGCCGCCCCATTGCACGAAGCCGAATTCTTCATCGATGCCCTCACCGACATGAAGTTCCACCTTGGCGCGCTCGTGCTCAACAAGGTGTTGCCTGACTACCTCTCCGACATCACGGCGGGGAAGCTGGCGGAGCGAGTGTCGAGAGATGCCGACGACGTGGCGCCCAAAGCGGCCGCGGCGGTGGGTATCACCGCGGCCGACATCCCTCAGGTGGGTCGCGTGCTGCGTGAGATCGCCGACAGCTACCGCAACTTCGCGGTCGTGGCCAAACGCGAGGCTGAGCAGCAGTCAGAGCTGGCCGGCACGTCGCACCTGGTGGTGACCGTGCCGTACTTCGAAACCGATATCTACGACCTGTCTGGTCTCCTGCGGCTCGGCGAGCGCATCTGGGGTTAGTAGCGTTCGGCTATGCCCGACATCGTGTCAGCCGAAATCGAGACCTACGCCGAAGCCCACACCTCGCCGCCGAACGACGCCCTTGTCGAGTTAGCCAAACAGACGGCCGCGGACCGGGGCCAGCTGGCCGGAATGATGGTCGGGAGTCTCGAGGGTCGCTTCCTGGAAATGCTGGTGTTCGCCCTTCGGCCTCAGCTCGTGATTGAGATCGGAACCTTCACCGGGTACTCCTCTATCTCGATGGCTTCGACGCTCCCGCCGGGCGGGCGCATTATTACTTGCGACGTGGATGAGGCGGCCCAGGCCGACGCCCGCCGCCATGCCACGAAGGCGGGAGTGGCCGACCGTATCGACTACCGACTTGGCCCGGCGCGGGACACCCTGGCCGGGATCGACGGTCCCTTCGACCTGGTGTTCATCGATGCCGACAAGACCAACTACGTGAACTACTACGAAGCGGTCCTGCCGAAGCTGTCGCCGGCCGGCCTCATCGCCGCCGACAACACGTTGTGGTCAGGCCAGGTCGTCGATCCCAGCGACGCCAGCGAGAACACGATGGCTATCCGCGCCTTCAACGATCACGTGCACAAGGACCCCCGGGTCATCTGCGTCCAGCTCACCATCCGGGATGGCGTCACCCTGATCCGCAAAGCGACCTAATCGGTCGGGCGGATACCGAACCGGCGGGCGGCTTCCCGCGAGACAATCAGGACCTCGTCCGAGTGTTCGTCGCCGGTGAGCTCGTCGCGCTCTGCGCTCTCCAACTCGAGCGCGGTTTCGAGTAGACGCATTCGGTCCTTGTTGCGGACCACGTGGAGGAACATGCCTGAGTTATCGGACCGCCGGAAGGCCCTCTTGAGCGATAGCTGGCTCTAAATGGACGGCCGCGGCGGGGCTGAGGCCCCCGCCATGCGGAGGAGCCCGGGGTTGGGGTCCCCGGGCGGGTTAGGAACACAGTGCACCGTGCCGTCACGGGCAAACTCGACGACACGATCGAAGCCGCGGAGGAACCACCGGTCGTGGGTCACCGCCAAAACGGTCCCTTCGAAGCTGCGCAGCGCCTGTTCGAGGGCCTCGGCCGAGACCAGATCGAGGTTGTCGGTCGGTTCATCGAGGAGGAGCAGAGTTGATCCGGACACTTCCAGCAACAGCACCTGGAACCGGGCCTGCTGCCCGCCCGAGAGCGTCTCAAAAGACTGCTCTGCCGCCGCCTGCAACTCATAACGCCGCAGCCGGCTCATGGCCGGCCCCCGCACCAGGTCGCGCTGCTCCAGGATGGCCAGGAGGGTGCGGCCCCGGAGCTCGGGATGCTCGTGGGTCTGGGAGAAATGGCCGGGGATGACCCGGGCCCCCAGCGTCCACCGCCCGGCATGGCGAACCTCTCCGCCCGCCAGCAGGCGCAGGAAGTGCGATTTGCCGGTGCCGTTGAGACCGACGACGGCCAGCCGCTCGCCGAAGAACACCTCGAGGTCGAACGGCCTGGTCAGCCCCGCGAGAGCGAGGCCCTGAGCGACAATTACCCGCTTGCCGGTCCGGCCTCCGCCCAGGTTCATGGTGACCTTCTGGTCGGGCGGACGTTCCGGCGGCGGCCCCGCCTCGTCAAAGTGGCGGAGCCGGGTTTCGCTGGCGCGGGCCCGGGAGGCGTTGGCGTCGTTGAGGGCGGCCCGCCGCTTCATCTCGCGCATCAACTGCTCGAGGCGCTGACGCTCGTCTTGCCAGCGACGAAAGTCGTCGTCGAGCCGTTCGAGTCGGGCCTGGCGCGCCTCGTGGTAGGACGCAAACGAGGCGCCATGCGTCCACGCCCCTTTCCCCTCAATCGTGACAACGCGATGCGAGGTCACCGCCAGCAGCTGGCGGTCGTGGCTCACGTAGAGGATGGTCTTCGGGCAGCTGTTGAGCTGGTCCTCGAGCCACCGCTTGGCGGCGACGTCGAGGAAGTTGTCCGGCTCGTCGAGGAGGAGGACGTCGGCGTCCGAGTGCAGCAACGCCTCGAGGGCCAGGCGCTTCTGTTCGCCACCCGAGAACGTGCCGACAGGACGGGACGAGACCTCGTCGAGTCCGACCCTGAGGGCCCGCGTCGTGCACGCGTCCCAGGCCACTTCGGCCTCGTAGCCGCCGACCTCGCCCCACGAGGCGAGGGCCCGGGCCAGGCGCATGCCGGCCGCATCCGATCCGTCATTGGCGGCCTCGGCGCCCTTCAGGCTGGCGGCCGCCTCCCGTATCTCTCGGGGCGACAAGTTGACGAGGAGATCGTGCACGGTCGTGCCATCCGAGATGGAACCGACCAGCTGCGGCAGGTAGCCGACGCGACCGTCGATGCGAAACGAGCCGGTGTGGCCCTGCTCGTCGCCGGCGAGGATGCGCAGGAGGGTGGTCTTCCCGGCGCCGTTGGCGCCGACCAGGGCGGCATGTTGGGCGTCTCCGACCTGGAACGAGACGTCCTCGAGGAGCACCCGTCCGCCGGGCCGGCTCCAGCCAAGCCGAACCACTTCGATCGCTCCCACGAGCCGCGAAGGGTAGGCGGGGGGCGTCGAGCCCGCCGGGTTTTTCCGTAAAGCCGTGGTGCGCTCCGTAGCATGAGCATCCATGGCGACCCTGGCCGAGCTGGCCCGCACCTACACGGCCCTGGAAGGCCCGCAGCTCGATCACCTCCAGCGGCTGGTCGGGACGTGGGGGATGCTCGCCGACCTGTGCTTCGCCGACATGCTCCTGCTGACACCGGCGGCCCGCCTGAAACGTTCGGCCTTCGTCGTGTTGGGCCAGATGCGCCCGACCACCAGCCAGACGCTGTACCGCGAGGATCTGGTGGGCGGACTGATCGAGGAAGTCGACCGGCCTCTCGTCGCCCGGGCCTGGCGGCAGGGAACGATCATGGAGGGCGAAGTCAACGTGGCCAGCCGGGGTGAGCTGGCCCGGCTCCAGTGCATCCCCGTCCGCTCCGGCGGGCGCATGGTCGGCGTCCTGACTCGTGAGTCGGCGGTGTCGGTGGGCGGGCGCCGGCCCGGAGAGCTGGAGCGGATCTACATCGAGGTCTTCGACCGCCTGGCCAAGATGATCTCCCGCGGCGAGTTCCCGTTTGCGTCGGATGAGGCCGACACGGAGGAGGCGCCCCGGGTCGGCGACGGTGTCCTCGTGCTCGACGACAAGGCCCGCGTGTCCTACGCCTCGCCGAATGCCATCAACGCCCTCCACCGCATGGGCATCACCGCCAACGCCGAAGGCGCGACGCTCGGCGAACTGGGCATCGAGGAAACGGTGGTCGTCGCCGCCTTCTCGATCGCCGGCCCGGCGTCGGAAGAGATCACCACCGGGCCGGGCGTCATCGTGCTGGCCCGCTGCATCCCGCTGCTCGACGGCGCTACCGTCACGGGCGCGGTCGTCCTCATGCGCGATATCACCGATATCCGCCGCCGCGACCGTTTGCTGCTGTCGAAGGACGCCGCCATCCGAGAGGTCCATCACCGGGTCAAGAACAACCTGCAGACCATCTCGTCCCTCTTGCGCCTCCAGTCCCGCCGTCTCTCACCAGGCGAGGGTCAGGAGGCGCTCGACGAGGCGGTCCGCCGGATCAGCTCCATCGCCCTCGTCCACGAGATCCTGTCGCGTGACACCGGGGAAGAGGTCGAGTTCGCCGACATCCTCGGTCCCCTGAAGCGCATGGCCGAAGAGAGCATGGTCGCCGAGGACCGTCATGTGCGCATCGGCGTTTCCGGCGACGCCGGTCGCCTGCCCGCCGCCCTGGCTACCCCGCTGGCGGTGGTGCTCTCCGAGCTCCTCCAGAACGCCGTCGAGCACGCCTTCGCCGGCGATCGCAAGGGCGAGCCGGCCATGGTGTGGGTGGACCTGGGCCAGGAGGGGGAGACGTTRCAGGTCCGGGTGTCGGACAACGGCCGGGGGCTTCCGCCCGGGTTCTCCATTCAGCGCACCCGCAGCCTGGGCCTCTCCATCGTCCGCGAGTTCGTGACCAGCCAGCTGGCCGGCGAGATCGAGATGTGGACCGAGGCCGGCACGCGCGTCGAACTGCGCATCCCGATCAAAGCCGGGGAAGAGCTGATCTGAGCCGGCGCTTGCTCCGGCGGCGGGCGGCGGCGCTCAGGAGGCGGCGCGGCGCTGCTCGGCCAGCCAGACCTTGCGCAGCTTGCGGCGCTCCTCCTCCGAGGTGCCGCCCCACACGCCGGATTCCTGGTTGGTGGCCAGCGCGAATTCCAAGCAGGACTCCTGGGCCAGGCAGTTCCCGCACACGGATTTAGCCGCGTCAATCTGCTCGATGGCCGGTCCGGTCGTGCCGATCGGGAAGAACAGGTCGGGGTCCGTGTCCCGGCAGGCCGCCTCGGTGCGCCAATCGGCCACATCCCAGTCAATCGACCGGCTCCACGTCAACGTCACGGCTCTCTCCCCTTGGTGCTCTGGTAACGCCTTCCGCCGAATCCAACCTGTGAACAGATTCACATACCGGCCGGTATCACATGTGCGTTCCAACGTCAGAGGGTAAACAACCGGGCTGGCTCTGGCAAGAACTTCTTGGCAGGATACGCAGAACAATGACGCGAATTTTCGCTCATCGTGGTGCCTCGGCCACGAAACGAGAAAACACCTGCGAAGCGTTCATCGAAGCGGGGCGGTTGGGCGCCGATGGCGTGGAATTGGACGTGCGCCGGAATGCCGACGGCGCGTTGGTGGTCCATCACGACGCGGCCATCGCCGGCCGCCACATCTTGGCCATGACCGTCGCCGATCTGCCGGACTACGTGCCGTTGCTGGAGGCGGCCATGGACGCCTGCGGGCCGATGACGGTCAACGTCGAGATCAAGAACCTGCCCACCGAGCCCGACTTCGATCCCGACGAGACCCTCGCCGAGCAGGTGGCGGCGCTGGTGGTCGAGCTCGGCCTGACCGGCCGGGCGGTGGTGTCGAGCTTCAACCTGGCGACGGTGGACGCGGTGCGGCGGGTCGAGCCGGCGGTGGCCACCGGCTGGCTCACCCCGTCGGGGTTCGACCAGCACCGAGCCCTCGCCACCGCCGCCGAGCGCGGGCACACCGCCCTCCACCTCCACCACCAGGCCGTGACCCCGACCCTCGTGGCTGAGGCCCACGGCCGGGGTCTGGCCATCACCACCTGGACGGTGGACGAGCCGGCCCGGATGACCGAGCTGGCCGGATGGGGCGTCGACTCCCTCATCACCAACCGGGTGGACGTCGCCGTCGGGGTTCTTCGGACCCGGGGAAAGGGTAGTTAGGGCAGGACCAGGGTGAGGGTGTCCGGCTCGTAGCGCAGCACGAGGCGATCGATCTCCCCGAGGTAGTCGCCATCGACCTGGTAAGGGAACGGTCCGTACCCGGAGATGGTGACCTCGCCCTGGTCGACTCTGTACACGGTGCGCCGGCTCTGGCGCAGGGCCCGCCCGCCGCGCAACGACGAGCCGATGAGCCACAGCATCTTCCCGAGGTCGAGGGTGCGGAAGCTGACCATGGCCAGCCGGGAGTCGAGGGAGGCGTCCGGGGCCAGGTTGAGGGGTCTCCCGCCCAGATAGGTGTAGGGATCGCTCTTCAGGCAGATGGCGAGGTAGGCGTCGTTGACGACCTCACCGTCGGCGTGGCGCACCGCGAAGCGGGGGCGGCTTCGGTCGTAGTGGCGGAACCATGTGGCGAACCCGGCATACACGAAGAGGGGGTGGCCGGCATACCGCTTCAGGGCCGAGCGACGCTCCACCTGACTGACCACGGCGGCATCGAAACCGGCGCCGACGTGGAACAGGAAGTAGCGGTCGTTCACGCTGCCGAGCCCGATGCGCCGGAAGTTCTTCCTCGCCAGCGCCGCCACCAGCTCACCGGTGGCTTCGATGGGATCGTTGGTCATGCCGATGCTTCGGGCGAAGACGTTGGTGGAACCACCGGGGAGGACACCGAGGGCGGTCGTGGACCCGGCCAGACCGTTGGCCGCCTCGTTGAGGGTCCCGTCCCCACCCAGGACCACGACCACGTCCACACCTTCGACGGCGGCGCCCTGAGCCAATCGGGTGGCATGACCGCGCCGGCTGGTCTCGGCCAGAGTCACCTCATGATCCGCGGACAGGGCCTTCTGGATGACGACCCGGGCCCGAGCCGTCACCGATGACGCGGACGCATTTACGAGGAACAGGATGCGCACCCTCAGCTCGCCCCTCGGCGATACACGATCCGGAACGATCTCGCCGGCCGGCTCACCTCGCCGGCCACCTCCATCGTCCCTTCGCCGATCACATACTGGAGCTCGAGCGCGATTCGGTCGTGAGCGCCCAGTCCGGCGACGAGCACATCACACTCGCGGGCGACAGCCGTCGTGAGCTTGTCCGAGTCGTTACCCGAGAATCCGGCCTGACGGGCAGCACCGCCGGCCGCGACTCGGGCCAGAGAAAGGAACGCCGGTCGGGCGGGTATCCGCAAGGCGACCTCGTCGCGCCGGAACAACCCCGTCCAGCCTCCCTCCCCATATCGGTCCTTGGCGACGCTATCACCGGCGCTGTTCGCTCCGGTTGGTGGAAGTGGGGGTCCGTAGGAAACAATCGGGACCATGAACGTCGCCGTATGCGTCAAGCAGATTCCCGATCCCGCCACGCCGGGGAAGCTCGACCCGTCGAACCACTTCCTGGTTCGAGAGGGAAAGCTCATCCTCGATGACTCCGATGCGTACGGAGTCGAGATGGCCCTGCAACTCGTGGACAAGGCCGGCGGGGGTGAGGTCACCCTCGTGTCGATGGCTCCCAATAACGAGGTGAGCGGGCTGCGCACCGCGCTGGCCATGGGCGCCCACAAAGCCATCCTGGTGAGCGACGAGGTGCTGCGGGGCTCCGACGCCTTGTCGACGGCCAAGGTGCTGGCCGCGGCCATCAAGCGGATCTCTCCGGACCTGGTGCTGGCGGCCACAGAGTCAACCGATGGGTACACGGGGACGCTCCCCGTCCAGGTGGCCGAGCTGCTCGGCCTCCCATCGGTGACCTTCGCCAAACATGTCGAGGTGGCCGACGGCGTCGTGAAGGTCGATCGTCAGACCGAGGCCGGCTACGACGAGGTGGAGTGCCCGCTTCCAGCCGTGGTGACCGTCACCGCGGGCGTCGTCGAGCCCCGCTATCCGTCGTTCAAGGGGATCATGGCGGCCAAGGGCAAGCCGGTGGACGAGCTGAAGGTCGCCGATCTGGGACTGGCTGCGGCCGATGTCGGGCCGGAGGGAAGCCGCCAGCAGATAGTCGACGTCGCCGCCGCCGAGGAGCGCAAAGCCGGCGAGATCGTCCAGGACGAGGGCGACGCCCACGAACGGATCATCGCTTTCCTCGAGCAACTCAAGGTCATCTAGGAGAACTGGGACAATGGCGATCGACAAGATCTGGGTGGTGGCGGAAGCCTTCGAAGTCAAGACCATCACGTCGTCACTCGAGCTGCTCACCAAAGCCAGAGAGCTGGCCGGCACGGTCGAAGCGTTCACGTGGGGTGGCGACACCGCGTCCTACGCCGCTGAGCTTGGCTCGTTCGGCGCGACCAAGGTGCACACGGCCGGGGACCTCGGCGGCGCCCTACCCGGTGGGCCGGTGGCCGCGGCCATGGCCGCCCAGATGGAAGCGGACGGGGCTCCCGACGCTGTCTTGATTCCGGCCACGTACGACGGCCGCGACATCGCCGGGCGGCTGTCAGCCAAGCTCGACCGGCCCGTGTTGACCAACGTGGTGGACCTGTCATCCGACCCGGACGGACTGGTCTCGCATCACGCCGCCTTCGGTGGAGCCCAGATCGTCAAGGCCCGCTTCGGGGCCGGCGGCAAACCTGGCATTTTCGTGGTGCGGGCCAAGTCCTTCGCGGCGGAGCCCTCCGGCGGGGCCGAGCCGGAGGTCGTGAACGTGGCCGTGCCCGACCTCGGGTCGGCAGCGGGCGCGGTGATCAAGCAGCGCCACGTCGAGGAGCACACCGGGCCAAAGCTCGATGAGGCGGCGATCGTCGTCTCCGGCGGACGAGGTCTCGGCGACAAGGACAAGTACGCCATGATCGAGGAGCTGGCCAAACTGCTGAAGGCCGCCCCCGGCGCGTCACGGGCCATCGTCGACGCCGGATGGGTCCCGTACTCGTACCAGGTCGGCCAGACCGGCAAGACGGTCAAGCCCACCGTCTACATCGCCTGTGGGATCTCCGGTGCCACCCAGCACATGGTCGGCATGAAGGGCGCCAAGAACATCGTCGCCATCAACAAGGACCAGGAAGCTCCGATCTTCTCGATCGCCGATCTCGGCGTGGTCGGAGACGTGCACAAGGTCGTGCCCAAGCTCATCGAGGCCCTGAAGGCCCGCGGGTGACGCCACTAGGCTCGTGAGCATGAAGGACACCGTGTGGCGTAACTGGGCCGGCAACCAGCGATGCGCGCCGACCGCCGTGGAGCACCCGGGCACCGAGGCGGAGCTGGTGGGCCTGGTCAAGACGGCGGCGGCGGCCGGTCACCGCGTCAAGGTGGTCGGTGCCGGTCACAGCTTCACCGACATCGCCTGCACGGACGGCTACCTGCTGCACCTCGACAACTACGGCCGCGTCCTGTCCGTCGATCCCGACGCCAAGACGGTCACGGTCCAAGCGGGCATTCCGCTCACGGAACTCAACGACGAGCTGGTGCAGCGCAATCTGGCCGTACCCAACCTCGGCGACATCGCCTACCAATCGGTGGCCGGTGCGGTGTCGACCAGCACCCACGGGACGGGGGCCAAGATCGGCGGCCTGGCTACGCAGGTGGTCGGCTTGGAGTTGATCACCGCCGACGGCTCCGTCGTGGTGGCCAACCAGGAAGAGGAGCCTGACGTCTTCGCCGCCGCCCGGGTCGGACTCGGCGCCCTCGGCATTCTCTCGACGGTCACGTTGCAATGCGTGCCGTCCTTCAATCTCCATGCCATCGAAGAGCCGATGCGGCTCGACAGCGTCCTCGCCAACCTGGACGAGCACGTGGATGGCAATGATCACTTCGAGTTCTTCTGGGTGCCTCACACTGGCTGGGCCATCACCAAGCGCAACAACCGCACCGACCGGCCGGAGGGCGGCCGCAGCCGCGCCAAGTTCGCGTTCGAGAAGATCCTCATGGAGAACATCGCCTTCGGCGCGGTGTGCCGGCTCGGTCGTATGCGTCCAGCGTGGATCCCGCGGCTGGCCCGAGCGTTGCCCAGCACGGGGGGCAGCGAGTACGTCGAGCGCAGCTACAACGTGTTCGCCAGTCCGCGCTGGGTGCATTTCGTGGAGATGGAGTACTCCATTCCTCGGGCGGCCTGCGCGGAGGCGCTCGGGCGGCTCCGGAGGTTCTTGGACGGTAGCGGCCTCACCATCAGCTTTCCGGTGGAGGTGCGCTTCACCGCCGCCGATGACATCCCCCTGTCCACCGCCACCGAGCGCGAGTCCTGCTACACCGCCGTCCATGTGTATCGCGGCATGCCGTATGAGCAGTACTTCCGGGGGGTCGAGGCCATCATGGACTCGCTCGGTGGGCGTCCGCACTGGGGCAAGATGCACTACCAGACGGCGGCCACGCTGGCGCCGAAGTATCCGCAGTGGGAGCGGTTCCAGTCGGTGCGTCGCCGTCTCGACCCGGACGGCCGCTTCTCCAACCCGTACCTGGAGCGGGTGCTCGGCCAGTGACTCGATGACTGAGCCCGCTCAGACGAGCGGCCAGGGGTAGGGCCGGCCCGATCCGGGATCCGGGAACGATCGCAGCCGGCTGACGGCGGCGCAGCGAGCGAGGAGCCGCTCGCATTCCTCGTCATTGAGCAGGTTGGCCACGCCGTCGGGCACACCCCTGAGGGCCAGGCGGGCCACGTCTGCCTTCAGGCTTTCGTCCACCCGTTCACCACCGAAATCCCAGATGACGGTGCGGAGCTTCGCGTCGGCATGGAAACAGAGCCCGTGGTCGATGCCCCAGATGTGATCGTCCTCGGTGAGCAGGCAGTGCCCGCTCTTGCGATCCGCATTGTTGGCCAGCAGGTCGAACACCGCCACCCGGCGGAGCTGCGGGTGGTGGCGCGGATCCTCCAGCAACGTGAAGTAGTGCTGCTCGAAGTCGGCGGCGACGAAGCGCTGCAGTGAGCCCCGCCCGAGCGGCGCGTCCTCGCGGAGCACCGTCTCCGGAACGAGATCCCAACCCAGTGCGACGGAGAGCTCGTAGGCAGCCACCTCCCGGAGGAACAGGCCCTCGGGAAAGTCCCACAGGGGCCGTTCGCCACGATGCGGCTTGTAGACGGCCTGGGACTCGGTGCCGGCGTGGCAGAGCTGCACCAGGTACGTCTGGTTCGAGCTCCACGGCATACGGCCAAGGAGCTCGATGTCGCCCTCGGCGAGGACGGTTAGAGGGTCGGGGGCCGGTGGCCGTTGGTCCGTGGACAACTGTGTCCTGCGGGGTCGAGCGGGTAACCGCATAGCGGGCAAGGGGGGCGACCGGCCTCGACGAGGCCGACGCCGTGGATGGCCACCGCCGCCACCTGCTCGCGGGTAGCGGCAAAGCGGGCCAGTCCGCCTGCCCCCGCCAGCGGGACTCCTTCCTCGTCGACGAGKTCGATCTCCTCCGCCACCAGGACGATCTGATCGGCCCCCGAGTCGTACTCCACCCGGATGGCGCCGATGGCCCATTCGGCCAGGACTGGTTCTTCCAGGTCAAGCTTGTCGGGAAGCGTGCCGACGGAGGGCAGGTCCGCGAGGAGCTCGCCGAGCAGCCCGGCCAGCGCGCCGACCTGTTGTTTCTCCATCTTGAGGGTCACGAGCTGAGAGCCCTGACGGGCCTGGAGATAGAAGGTTCGCTTGCCGGTCGGCCCGACGGTGCCAACGGTGATGCGATCGACGGGGGAGAGATCGAAGGACGAACTCATGGTCGCTTGAGCTCGCCGATGGTCGAGGTCGAGTTCACGGCCAGGACGGCCGGGCCGGCCGCGTTGTACGCGACGGCACTCACCGAGCACGGCGCGATCATGATCCGCTGGAACAGGTCGAGCGGAGTGCCGAGGGCCTCGGCGACTGCCGCCTTGATCGGATCGGCGTGGGACACGGCGACGATGGTCTCGCCGGGATGTCGGGCGCACAGGCGGGCGACCGTGTCAGCCATGCGGGCCTGCATCGCCGAGAAGGACTCGCCGCCGGGAAAGCTGAAGCCGCTCGGGAAGCGCTGCACGGTCGTCCATTCCGGCAGCTTCATCAGGCTCTTCAGCTCGGCGCCGGTCCACTCCCCGAAGTCGCACTCCAGCAGGCCGCGCTCAACCTTCACCCGTACCTTGCTGGAGCGGGCGATCGGTGCAGCCGTCTCGCGTGCCCGCTCCAACGGCGAGGCGTAGACCGCACGCACGTCAGCGGCAGCGGCGATGCGCTCGGCCAGTGCTTCCGCCTGGGCGCGACCCTCGTCGGAGAGATGCAAACCTCGGGCCCGGCCGGGAAGAACGGTGCCGGTTGTCGGTGTCTTTCCGTGGCGGACGAAGAGGACGACCGTGGATGTGGGCGGTTTGCGGCGACGAGTTGGGGCCATGGGCTCCGGTCAACCTACCCTCTTGGCCGTGCTAGCCGACTCGCTCGACCGGGTGACGGCCGAGATCGTCGACTGCCGCGCCTGCCCTCGTCTGGTGGCGTGGCGGGAACAGGTGGCGGCCGAAAAGCGGGCCTCCTATCGGCAGGATGAGTACTGGGCCAGGCCGGTTCCGGGGTTCGGTGACCCCCAGGCTCGACTGCTCATCGTGGGACTGGCCCCGGCCGCCCACGGAGGCAACCGCACGGGCCGGGTCTTCACGGGGGACCGGTCGGGCGAGTGGCTCTTCGGTGCCTTGTGGCGGGCCGGCTTGGCCAACCAGCCGCAGAGCGTCTCCCGTGACGACGGCCTCGAGCTGTTTGGGGTGTGGGTCACGGCGGTCGTTCGGTGTGCGCCCCCGGCCAACAAGCCTACGCCCGGCGAACGGGACACGTGCCTGCCCTACCTGACTCGCGAACTCGCCCTGCTTCGCGATCTCAAGGTCGTCATCGTGCTCGGCCAGTTCGCCTACGACGCGGTCGCCAAGCACCTCGGCGTCCGGCCGCGACCCCGGTTCGGGCACGGCGCCGAGGTGGCGCTGCCGGATGGACGGACGCTCATCTGCTCGTACCATCCGAGCCAGCAGAACACCTTCACCGGGACGCTCACCGAGGCCATGTTCGACGCGGTGTTCAGCCGGGCCACCAGGTTGATGTTGGGCGCTTCCTCCTAGGAGAGCCGCTCGATGATCATGGCCATGCCCTGGCCGCCGCCGACACACATGGTCTCGAGTCCGTAGGTCTTGTCCAGGGTCTGCAGGTCGTTGATGAGGGTGGTCATGATACGGGCACCGGTCTGGCCGAACGGGTGACCGAGCGCAATGGCGCCGCCGTGCGGGTTCAGTTGGTGTTCGATCGAGATTCCCAATGCCTCGCAGACGGGGAGCACCTGAGCGGCGAAGGCCTCGTTGAGCTCGACCACCTCGATGTCGCCGATGGCCAGGCCGGATTGGGCCAGCACCTTGCGAACCGCCTCGATCGGCCCTACTCCCATGATCTCGGGCGCCAGCCCGGAGACGGCACTGGCGATGATCCGGGCCAGTGGCTTCAGCCCCAGACTCCTGGCCCGCTCGTCGGACATCACGAGCACGGCCGCGGCGCCGTCGTTGAGGGGGCAGGCGTTGCCGGCCGTCACTTTGCCGTCGGGCTTGAACGCGGGCTGGAGGGCCGCCAGTTTCTCGATGGTCGTGCCCGGCCGGGGGCCGTCATCCTGGGTCACGATCGTTCCGTCGGGGAGCGGGACCGGGGTGATCTCCCGCTCGAAGAAGCCGTTCTTCTGGGCTTCCACCGCCCGGTTCTGGGAGACGACGGCGTATTCGTCCATCGCCTCCCGGCTGACGCCGAACTGCTCGGCCACGTTCTCCGCCGTCATCCCCATGGCGATGTACATCTCGTTGACGAAGTCCGGGCGGGTCTTGTCGAGGAACCGGGGATTGAGATCCTCCACCGAGAATCCTTTGCCGCTGGTGCGGCTGACGGATTCGACCCCGCCGGCGACATAGGTAGAGCCTTCGCCGGCCTTGATGGCATGGAAGGCCATGCGGATGGACTGCAGCGAGGAGGCACAGAAGCGGTTCACCGATGTGCCCGGCACGGTGTCCGGCAGGCCGGCGAGGGCGCCCATGCAACGGGCCATGTTGAAGCCCTGCTCGCCGGCATGGTTGGCGGCGCCCATGATGACGTCGTCGACCGAAGCCAGTTCGACGGCGGGCACCTTGGCCATCAGCTCCCTGATGATGAAACCGCCCATGTCGCCCGCTCTCACATCCTTGAGCGAGCCTTTGTGGGCCCGGCCAATCGGGGTGCGGGCGGTGGCGACGATCACAGCTTCCGGCATGGGTCGATCTCCTCAGCGTTCGGGTTCCCGAGCATTCTGCTGCCGGGGACCCAACATGGCCAACCTCGGTCAGGCCGGCAACTCAGGCCGGCGCGGGCTGCTTCGGTTTTGGCGGCGGCACGCCGAGCTTGGGGGCCTGCACGGGAGACCACTCCGGCCAGCGGCGCCGGCTGACCGTCGACAGTTTCCGGAGGAGCGCGATCGCCCCCGGATCGTCGTCGCCCGGCCGGCCCTCGATGGTTCCGTCCTCGAGCATCTTGATGAGGATTTCCCGGCCCAGGTCGGTGCGCACGATGGTCAGCGTCCAGTCGTTGAACGCGCCGATCCCGCCGGTGGAGATGTCAGCGTGTTCCGCCGCGAAGTCGGGGCACGTCTTGCATCCCTCCCTCGTCCAGGCGTGGCATTCCTTGAGGTTCACCTCGTGGTACGAGCCGTCCTTCATCCAGATTTGGAACACGCCCTTGATGTTCATCTTCACCATGTCCTGCTTGCGCAGGCCGTACTTGGCTTCGAACAGCTCCTCGAAGATGGCGTCGTCAAAGGTCTTGGAGCAGAGCAGACCGATGTTGAGGGCGAACCGACGGGCGACTTTGCCGGCCTTGCGCGACGCCATGACGGGCGGCGACGAGGACTGGCAACTCATGCCTACGAGGGCCAGCTTCTCGGCGCCTCCGGCGACGGCCTCCGCATAGGCCATGGTGTTGGCGCTGTAGGTGTAGCGCGAGCCGGCCGACGCGAGGATCTCCTCGCGGGTTCGGGCCACGCCAGGGATGGCCTTCCAACTCGACCCGTCGCCCTCGAGGTAGGAGACCAGGGCGGCGTCGATGTAGCCGTTTTCCAGGGCCCACAGGAGGATGGCGGAGACCAGTCCGCCGTCCTGGCCCTTCTGGTGGATTTCGGGATCGGTGGCGCGGGCCAGGATGATGTCCTTGGACACGCCGTCCAACTCGTCGGGCTGGCGCTCCCGGCCGAACAAGAAGGTGTCGATCTCGGATTCCCACGTCCGGAACCGCGGGCAGGCCCGGGTGCACGACGTGCATCCCCGGTCGCCGTGACCGCACCCGCCCGGGCCGCCCTCGAGCTCGGTCTGGAAAGGTTTGTAGATCCCGTTGGTGTCGTCGTAGCCGAGCACGTCGTGCGGGCAGGCCACGACACATCCCGCGCACCCGGTGCACAGCCCGGAGGTGACCACCTCGTCGTACAGGTGGGCCCAGTGGGCGGTCCAGCGGGTCTTCTCCGTCACGGCCATGGAAGCGGATGTTAGGCGGCTCTACTACCGTGCCGTGCCGTGCCGGAGCTACCCGAGGTGGAGGCATATCGCCGCTTGGCCGCGGCGTCCGCCATGCACCGGCCGGTGGCCTCGGTCGACGCCCACGACACCTGGTACCTGAAGGGGGGAACCACGGCCGAGGCGCTGGCGTCGATCTTGCCGGGGCGACAGTTTGTCTCCGCCCGGCGCCGCGGCAAGCTGTTGCTCCTGGACACCGACCGCGACGGGCCCGTGCTCGGCTTGCGGTTCGGGATGTCCGGCCGGCTGGTGGTCGACGGCGCGGCGGGGGTCGACGCCCTCCTCTATTCGAGCAACGTGCGAAAGACGAGCTACGACCGCTTCGTCCTGCGCTTCCAGGACGGCGGCGATTTGCGCATGCGTGACCCCCGCCGGCTGGGAGGTGTCCAACTCGACCCTCTAGAGGACCGGCTCGGGCCTGACGCGCTTTCCATCACCGAGGCCTCGCTGCGCCGGGCGCTGGAGGGGAGCGCGGTGGCCCTCAAGGCTCGGCTTCTCGACCAGACGCGACTGGCCGGCGTCGGCAACCTGGTGGCCGACGAAGCCCTCTGGCGGGCGAAGCTTTCGCCGCTTCGACCGGCCGGTTCCCTGACTCCAGCCGAGACGCGCCGGCTGCAGCGTCACCTGCGGACGACGCTTGACGATCTTCTGGCGCGGGGCGGATCGCACATGGGCGACCTGTTGCCCGCCCGACGCCCGGGCGGGATGTGTCCGCGGGACGGGACGCCGCTCGTGCGGGCGACCGTCGGAGGTCGGACCACGTGGTGGTGCCCCGCCCACCAGCGTTGAAGATCAGGTGCCGACGGCGGCTTCCAGCGCTTCGATCCGCGCGCTGAGCTCGCCGATGACGGCGGCTAGCTCGGTGGTCACTTCGGCCAGGATGGCGAGCACGACGGCGGTCACGGCCTCGAGCTCTTCCTCTGTCGCCTTGGTGTGACCGCGGTGGGTCGCTTGATGGAGTCGTTCTTTGATCTGGTCGGCCTTCATGACCGCCAGCCTACGGCCGAGCGGTGGCCGGGAGGGTTGGGTCTCGGGGGACCAACCGCCAGTTGGCGGGGTGGTTTCGGCCATCATGGTGGCCATCGAGCCATTTTTCGTCTCTCGGGTAGCTCGCCACGCCTCGCCGACGGGAGGCGTGCCGGTTGTGCGCCTGGCGCGCCATCGCATCCGACTCCCCAACGGCCACCTGGTGGGCGTGGCCGTAGCCGGGCGGGGAATGCCGCTCGTCGTGGCCCACGGGTTCATGGCCGAGGGCGTGCTCTACGCGCAGACCCTTTCCCGCCTGGTGTCGATGGGCTTCAAGGTGGTGGCCGTCGACACGGCTGGGCATGGGCGGACGCCCCTGCCGCGGCGATCACCGATGAGATTCGACTCGTACGTGGAACTGCTGGAAGGGGCGCTTGATCACCTCGGCATCCGCCGGTCCGTGCTCCTTGGCCACTCGATGGGTGGGCGGCTCGTGCTGGAAGTGGCCAGCCGCCGGCCGGAGGCGGCGGTGGCGTTGGTTCTGGTCGACGCCGCCGCCGGGGGGCCGTGGGACGACGCCGTCGCGGGCTGGAAACGTTGTCCGCCCAGCATGGCGCTCACGGTTGGCCGGCTGGCGGTCGACACGGCGACCACCGTGCCATTCGCTACTGACCCCGGCCAGTCCGCCAAGTTGCTATCCCTGATGACGTGGACGGCCATTCGGTCGATCCGTCCCGGCCGGCTCCTCGCGCCGGGTCTGGCCGTCCTCTTGGCCCGCGGATCTCGTACTGCTCTTGATCAGGTCGGTGCCGCCGGCGTACCCGCCGTCGTGGTGCACGGGGGTGGCGATCTCGCCGTCTCCCTGGACGCGGCGCGAGACGCCGCCCGTCGCCTGGGGGCGGCGCTGGTGGTCGTCAATGGCGGACGGCACTCGTGGGTTCTCGGTGACCCGGAGACGCTGCCGGCCATCTTCGGGGAGCTTCTGCACGGCCCGTTAGGACAGGCGTGGGTGGCGGCGGTGGCCGACGCCGGCCTCGACCCCGCGTTGGCTTCGCTGGTCGAGATCGAAACGGCCATGTGCCGTCCGGGCGCGCTCATCGAGGACCTCACCCCTCCGCTGGAGTTCAGCGCGCACGGTCCACGGCGCAAGCCTCCCCGCTTCAGCTGGACGGTCGAGGCGCCGGTTTAGCCGGGTTAGTAGCCCATGCCTTTGTTTCGCCCGGGGCGGTTTTGGGGCACCGGCGGCAACTTGTCGAGTGTGTCGCGGAACACATCGAGCACCGTCTGCGCCTGCGGCTCCTGAAGTTGGAGGAGCGCCGCCTCAACCCCGCCCGAGTAGATACCGTGCAGATCGGTGACGGGCAGGGTCAGGGCGTTGATGTTGACATTCGAGTCTTGATGGAAGCGCCGAGCCAGCCGGGTTAGCTCGTTGAAGGACAGCCGGGAGTCGATGGCCACCGCGTCAGGTATCGCCCTCAGGATGCTGGGCAGGCGCAGCGGATTGCCCAACCCCATGGCCTGCGCCCGTCTGGCGACCTGTTTGATGAAATCCTGTTGGCGGCTCATCCGACCGAAGTCGCTGGTGGGGTCGTAGCCCCAGACACCGTTCTGCTGTATCTCGAGGTGGCGGGCCCGCACGTAGGCGAGGGCGGTGTTGGGGTCGAGGATCTGGCAACCCGCCTGGGTGATGTTCAGGCCAGAGAAGCTGTCGCGCTCCGGACCGGGAAAGCAGATCTGGATGCCGCCCAGGGCGTAGACGATTTTCCTGAAACCGCTGAAGTCGACCTCGGCGTAGTAGTCGATCGGGATGGCGAGATCGTCCTGGATGGTCTGAATGAGCAGTGCCGGCCCTGTGTTGAAGGTGGTGTTGATCCGGTCGTGATTGTTGGTCCCGGGGATCTTCACGAACAGGTCCCGCGGGATGGAGAGGGCCTGGATCGCGCCGTTCGGACCTATGCGCATGATCATGATGGTGTCGCTGCGCTGGCCGGCTACATCGGTGGTGGTGCCGTAGTGCGCGGCGTCGGTCTTGGACAGGCCGGACCGGGTGTCCGAACCGACGACCAGGATGTTGACCGGTGGCTCAGGCCCCCCGCCGGGACCACCACTGCCGCCGGCGAGCGGTATCTGGCGGTGCCGGGTCAGGGTCGGGGGCAGTGCGATTTTGTGGATGCGGTTGTAGATATGCCGGCTGTACGCGTAGGCCGCCCCGACCGCAGCACCGGCCAGCACGGTCAAGACGACCACGACGATGGCGACGATCCGCAGCCAGCGCCGCTTCCACGATCGCCTTCGAGCATGGTGGCCTCGGCGCCGAGAGCGCCACCACCGGCGCTTCCTATTCCCGGCGCCGGCGTCATCGACCGCGGCTCCGGCGTCGACCGCGGCTCCCGCGCCGACCGGCTCAAAGTCGACCGCGGCTCCGGCGTCAACCGCGGCTCCCGCGCCGACCGGCTCAACGTCGACCGCGGCTCCGGCGTCGACCGCGGCTCCCGCGCCGACCGGCTCAACGTCAACGCCGGGCGCTGCGTCCTCCGGTTGGTCTGCTTGTGCGTCTGCCTCGGCCGGGATCACTACGTCGGTTCAAGCCGGATCGTAGGTGACCTCATTGGTCACCAGCGCGGAGGTCGGCCAACTGCGCGGTGTGGCCGGGGAGGTGGAGGTTGGTGTGGATGTCGAGTATCTGCGCCCACGGCAGGGGCGTATCGACGGTTAGCACACCTGCGTCCACGGCCCGGAAGTGCACCAGTTTCTTCGCCTGCGAGGTATCGAGGTCGGCGACCAGCCGGAGCAGCGCCTCGGATCCGGCTCGCGCCAATTCGACCAGAGCAGGGACACTGCCGGCCGCGTCGACGGCGGCGCTCAAGTTGGCCTCGAGGGTGACCGGTTCGTTGTCGTAGGACGGGCTGCCGCCGGCCTGTAGCTCCGCGGTCACGGCCGCCAGCAGGCGATCGTTGGTCACGATGTGGGCAAGGACGAACTCGGCGGGCCATTCGCCGTCGGGCGGCGGGCCGAACCCGCCGCCGGCCCCGCCCGCGGCCACGGCCAGAAAGCGCGCATAAGCCTCAGCGAGAGCGGCGGTGTCCACGGGCCGGATCATACGGTCGCCAGGCGAAGAGACGCAGTCGTGCCAGCTGGCGTCCAGCTGGCACTCAGTCGAGCGCCAAGCCCTCGAACAGGAGCGCCAGGATGCGTCCGAACAGCTCGTCGGACACGCCGGCGGGGTCGCCGAGCTTCTCCAGGGCGATGCCGTTGGAGAGCGCGAAGATGGCCAGCGCCAGTTGCTCGGCGGGCACGGGCAGCTTCCGGCCTTGATCGCTGGCCTGACGATCGATGAGCTCGGCCACCCGCCGGCGCATGGCCGCGTAGCCGGCGCCAAGTGTCGTCGTGACTTCCGGATTGCGCGCCGCGTAGATAGAGAACTCCAGGCCAAGCAGGAACCACTTCCGGTCCTCAGCCAGAGCGGTCACGAATTGTTGGCCGGCTTGAGCGAGCTGTTCGTCCATGGGCCCGCCGCTTCCGACCACCTCTGCGATGCTGGCCGTGCGCTGCTGCAGGTGCCGATCCACCACCGCGAGGAACAGTTCCTCTTTGCTCGTGAAGTTCGAATATACGGCCCCCTTGGTCAGACCGGCCTGTTCGGCCACTTCGTCGAGAGAGGTGGCCGCGAAGCCCTTTCGCGAAACGACGTCGGCTGCGGCTTCGATCAGCCGAGCGCGCGTTGCCAGCTTTTTTTCTTCCCGAGTAGGCCGCGCAGGCCGGCCCGTATGCTTGAGCCCCACCTTGTTCGGGAGCTTATGCGGCGGCGGTGTCGCGGGTCTCGTCTGTGGCCGGGCTGACCGTGCGGCCGCCGATCGGAGTCACGGTCTCGCCACCGGTGCGCAAGGCCGCCAAGAACGACTCGTAGCGCAGCTGGCGCCCCACCCACGCGAGGGCTTCGTTGCGTCGATCCTGCTTCTCGGTGGAATTCGCCATCGGGCCTACCCTCCTCGTCGGGGGGTCGGCCCTACGCCGACCCTCCATTGGAATACCGCTGAGTATCTAATACCGACCAGTATGCTGTGTCCGGTTGGGGTAGGCAAGCCCGGAATACTCGGGCCGGCCGCCTGCTCGTGCGACTTGTTACCAGCGGGTAAGTTCGGGGGGTGACGTACCTCGAGAAGCGCGACGTCGTCCTGCACGGCCACCGGCTCGTCTACCGGATCGGCGGCCCAGATGGATCCGAGGCGCCCGCTACCGGCGCCCCCGGGCGGCCGACACTGCTCCTCGTCCACGGCATGGCGGGCAGTTCCGCCACCTGGCGCTCGGTGCTTCCGGCCCTGGCGCGCGAGTACAACGTCGTGGCTCCGGACCTTCTGGGACATGGGGCGTCGGACAAACCGCGGCAGGACTATTCGCTCGGCGCCAACGCCAACGTGCTACGCGACCTGATGGTTGCCCTCGGGATTCCGCGGGCCACCATCGTCGGTCATTCRCTAGGCGGCGGCGTCGCCATGCAGCTCGCGTACCAGCACCCGCMGCGATGCGAGCGGCTGGTCCTCGTCTCCAGCGGCGGCCTCGGTCCTGAGGTGTCGTGGATGCTGCGCCTCTTCAGCTTGCCGGGCACCGAGTACCTCATGCCCGTGCTCTTTTCCTCGTTTGTACGCGACATGGGTAACGCCGTCAGCCGCCGGTTGCGCGGTTTCGGTCTTCGCGCGCCCGTCCTCGAGCAGGAATGGCGCAGTTACGTGTCGCTGACCGAGCCGTCGGGTCGGGACGCGTTCCTTCGCACGCTGCGTGCCGTTGTCGACCCGCGCGGTCAGGCGGTGTGTGCCTATGACCGGTTGTACCTTGCGTCCCAGTTGCCGACCTTGATCGTGTGGGGAAAGCGGGATCGCATCATCCCGGTCGCGCACGCCACCGAGGCGCACGCCGCGATTCCCGGTAGCCGCCTGGTGATCTTCGATCACGCAGATCACTTTCCGCAGGCAGAGGAACCGCAGAAATTCGTTGACGCCGTGACTGAGTTCATCGAGACCACCGACCCGCTCGATCTCGCCGAGTCTGAATGGCAAGCGCGGCTGACCGCCGGCCGGTGAATCAGGCATCGGCGCTACGTATGGTGGGCAGCATGCAACACACATCGGCTCAATACGAAGCTCAGGCTGCCGGCGAACTGAGCGTGTCATCGTCTACATGCCGGCAGCTGTTGGCGCACTCCTCGCCGCCGTGCTCAGCCGACACTTGCCGCATCCGGTAGAAGTTCATCCCCTCGGACGGTTCACTGGGTGGCGACCAGGTCTTCCTCGGCGATCACGGCGAGCCGGAAGACACTGGAGTCGCCCCGCCGTGCCCGGCCCGACACAGCTGGGTCTTGCCCACGCCCGATTCGCCGGTCACGAGATGACGCGGCCGTGACCGTCGCGATAGCGCGTCGAGCAGCGTGCAAGATCGCGGTCGCGCCCGGCCGGACGGGACAGGAGTACCGGCGACGGCACGTCGAAAACCCGTGGCACCACACCCGAGCCCGGCGCCCCCAGGGCGCACTCCAGTCCGGGCGGCCGGCAGCCCAGTGGCCGCCGGCCACCCCGCCGGGCTCGGGATTCAGCCGAGCGG